>Ga0272443_10001800_pt1 | contig 29452 bp, 23 predicted proteins | sample SSMAcet12_FD_193581 | JGI IMG/M metagenome (GOLD analysis project Ga0272443, IMG submission 193581) | Marine sediment archaeal communities from Little Sippewissett salt marsh, Falmouth, MA, United States - SSM-Acet-12 | ecosystem: Environmental > Aquatic > Marine > Wetlands > Sediment ... | reverse complement strand
GAACCTTGTCTAGTTTTTCCCACGGGACCTCCAGATCATCCCTGCCCATGTGCCCGTAGGCTGCAAGCCGCTGAAAAAAGCCCCCGGGCCTCGTAGAGGGAATGCGGCGGAGGTTGAAATCCCGCACGATCGCCCCCAGGCGGAAATCGAAGTGCGACCTCACCAGTTCACCGATTCTGTTTTCTGTCGTCCCGTTTGTTCCGAGCGTAAGGACCTGAAGGCTCACCGGCCGCGAAAGCCCGATGGAGTAAGTGACCGCGACCTCGCACTCCTCGGCAAGCCCGGAGGCGACTACGTTTTTGGCCGCGTATCGCGCGGCATAGGCACCCACCCGGTCGATGCGCAGCGGGTCCTTACCGCTCAGGGCGTCCCCGCTGTGGCGGGAGAACTCCCCATAGGTGTCCACGGCATTTTTTCTACCCGTCAACCCGCTGTGGGTTGAGGGCCCGCCCATGATGACGGGACCGTCCGGGTTGACGAAGACCCGAGTATTTCTGTCATACTTGATTTCGATCCCGGCCAGGACGTTTATGATCACCTGTTCAAGTATGTCGTCCCGGATTTTTTTCCGTGAGGGCCGCCCCTGCGTTCTCTGGCTTGTGCTCACGGTGACGCCGTGGACCCTGTAAGGCCGCCGGTTCCTGTACTCGATCCCCACCTGCACTTTTCCGTCGGGCTCCAGATAAGGAAGCGCCTTTTCGTGCCGCACCTGATCGATCCGGCGGCTCAAGCGATTGGCGATCCAGATGGGCATGGGCATGTAGTCCTCTGTCTGGTTGCAGGCAAAGCCGAAAACCGTGACCTGGTTCTTCACCTTGATGCCCTCTATGCCCTTGTCGTCGAGCTGCCTTTCGTCGAAAAGGTAGTCCTTCATGGGCGGAAGACCCTTCGGCGCCGTGAGAATCGAGCAGGACTTGGCATTGAATTCCTGGGTTTCGTAGCCGATCCTCTTGATGACCTTTCTGGCCAGGTGGGGAAGGTCCACCTTGGCGCTCGTTGCGAACCGGGCCGCGATGAAGACAATGGCGTTGGACACGGCGCACTCGGCACGCACCCTCGCATAGGGGTCCTGCATGAGCATGTGGTCCACGATGGCATCGCTGATCTGGTCGCAGAGCTTGTCCGGGTGTCCTTCGGTGACGGATTCGGAACTGAAAACGAAATCTTTCTGCATGGCGGGTGCGCCTCCTTCTTTTGCCGGCGGGCAGACTATGTCGAAGTGACAGCCGGATCCTCAGGGGCCTGATTCCCGGCGGATGCGGCCCGTATCTTGACGGCCTCGTTGACGAGCAGGGGTGCGACCGAACAACCGCCCACCACAAACATGTCGGCCAGGCCCAAGGGGGTCACGCCGAGGAAGCTTCTCAAACCGGGCAGCACCATGGTCAGGACCTGGAGCGCGATGGAGCCCCCTATGGAGATGTCGAAGAACCTGTTGGCCTCGGGCCGCTCACGGCTGAAGATGCTGTGCTTCTCGCTGCGGCAGCTGAAGGCGTGGAAGAGCTGCGCCAGGGTCAACCCCTGAAAGGCCAGGGTCGCCGCGTTTACCCCTCTCCCGTACCTCGCCAGGCCGTACCCGTAAGCGCCCAGGGCCCCGAGTGTGATCGTTCCGGATTCAAAGGCCATGCGGCGATAATCGCTCCCCGAGAGCAGGGGAGCCCCAGGGTCCCTGGGCTTCTGGTCCAGCATACCGGGCTCCGGGGCCTCCATGGAGAGGGCGAGCCCCGGGAATATGTCCGAAATGATGTTGATCCACAAGAGCTGCATGACGCTCAGCGGGAACCCGATCCCAAGGGCCATGGACGCGAACATGATCATGATTTCACTCATGTTCGTGGAAAGGAAGAAGTGGACCGATTTCCTGATGTTGCTGTAGGTGGCCCGCCCGTCCCGAATGGCCAGGATGAGGGCTTCCAGGTTGTCCCTCTCGAGAACCACATCCGCCACCTCCCGGGCCACATCCGTGCCGCTCTCGCCCATGGCGATGCCGATGTCCGCGGCTTTGAGAGCAGGGCCGTCGTTTATGCCGTCGCCGGTCATGGCCACCACCCGCCCGGCGGACTGGAGGGATTGGACGATTCTCAGCTTGTGGGCCGGACTGATCCTCGAATACACGTCCACCTCCCGGGCAAGGGCGGACATCACCTCCGGGTCCACCGCCACAAGCTCCGTGGAGTCCATGATCGTCGGGTGATCCTTGTGCTTTATGTTCAGGTCTTCCGCGACGGCATAGGCGGTGGGGCTCTGATCGCCGGTGATCATGACGGTCCGGATGCCCGCCCGGTGGTAGCTCTCCACGAGCTCTCGTGCCCCCGGACGGATGGGATCCTCCATGCCCACGAGACCCAGCCACGTGAGCCCCTTTTCCAGGCGCTTCTTCGAGGCCCTGGCCGGTTCGGCAAAGGCCACGCCGAGGATGCGAAGCGCCTCGCTTGCCATGCGCTCGTTCTCCGTCTCGATTCCCAGCCGCAGCTCCTCGTCGAGGGGCCTTCGCGAACCCTTGTCCATGACAAAGTCGCACATGGAAAGGACCTCCACGGGGCTTCCCTTGACCGCATACAGGATCCCGCCCCCATTGGGAGATGTGTGAAGGCTCCCCATGTAGAGGTGTTTTTCCGAACGGTTCCACTGCCTGATGAGGCTGTAGTCGGCCCGAAGCCTTATCACGTCAAGCCCCGCCCGGATCCCCGCCTCGACCAGGGCCTTTTCCGTGGGGGTCCCTTGCAGTTGCACCCTCCCGTCGGCCCCGTTTTCCCCCACGTGGGTCTCGTTGCAGAGGCAGCAGACCTCCAGGAGCCGCCTGCAACTCTCAATGGACAGGGGATCCACGGTCCCGCCGTCCAGGATGAAGTCATCCCCCCGAAGGGTGATCTCACCGTCCACTGCGTGGATTCTCGTGGTGGTCATGCGGTTCAGGGTGAGGGTGCCGGTCTTGTCCAGACACACGGTCTCCAGGGCCCCGAGGGTCTCCACGGCCTGCAGGTGCCGGATCAGCACGTGGTGCTTTTTCATCTTCTGGATACCCAGGGCGAAATTCACGGTCGCGGCGGCGGGAAGTCCTTCGGGGACAGCGGCCGCCGCCAGGGAGACCGCGCTCCTGAGCATCTGGACAAAACCGTAGCCCCTCAGAAAACCCATCACAAAGACCACGCCGCAGATGGCGCAGCAGGCGACCACAAGCTGATCTCCCACGGCCTCCAGCTGTCGCTCGATGGGTGTCTTCGGCGTCGTTGTCTCCGAGAGGAGCGTCTGGAGCCTGCCCATCTCAGAGTAACGACCCGTGGCCACAACCACCGCGCGGGCCTCTCCCCCGGTGGCCAGGGTTCCCATGTAGACCATGTTGGTGCGGTCGGCGAGGGGGAGGTTCGTGGTCTTGAGTGGGCGGGAGGTCTTGAAGACCGGCATGCTTTCACCCGTGAGGACGGATTCGTCGATGCTCAGGTTGGACGCATCGATGATACGCGCGTCCGCGGGAACGTAGCTGCCGGGCTTCAGGGTGATGATGTCCCCGGGCACAACCTCTTCCGCCGGGATCCGCACGGGGACGCCGGACCGGACCACGGTGGCCATGGGCCGCACGGCTTTCTTGAGGGAAAGAATGGTCCTTTCGGCCTCGCTCTCGGTTATGTACCCGATGATCCCGTTGGCGGCCACGACACCCGCAATGACCACCGCGTCCAGCAAACCGCCCGTGAGAAGCGATATTCCCGCGGCGATGCCAAGAAGACCCACCGGAAGGGAGACGAACTGATCCGTGAAGATATCCCATTTTGACCGGCTTTTCGGCTCGGGCAGGCTGTTCGGGCCGTAATATTTTTGGAGCGCCATGGCGCTCTCCGTGGTGATGCCCGTTCCCCTGTCGGATTCCATGACCCGCAGGACACTGCCGAGTGTGAAAGTGTGCCAGTCGGCCTCGGGCTGGGGCGCCCCCCCGAGGAGGCTCTGGACCGCGTCCCTGATCCTGGTGACCGTGCCTGTGACCTTTTCGGGGATCCCCCTTTTTGGGGATTCGCCCTTTGCTTCCGGTTCCGGGGAGGCGTCCTGTTCACTCGGCAGAGTCGCCGCGACGATCGAGGAGATGAGTCCTTCCAGGGTTTCCAGGGAAAGATCGAGGGAGTAGAGGACCAGCACATTCCCGCTCACGGGGCTTGCCGTTGCCTTGTGGATGGGTCTTTCCCTCGAAAGGCCCTCTTCGAGGCGAACCTTGAGCACGGGGGATCCGCCCAGACCTTCGACCTTGTACCTGGCCCTCCCTGGGATCTTCGTGTGAATGGGTCGTATCACAGGTTCTTGCTGGATATCATACCCCCAGGCGGGTAGCCAAAAATTTTTCGGCTGCGGGGAACAAAATCCCGCCTCAGGACCCCTGTTGAGCTCACACAAAGGCCCTCGGCGGGTTTGAATCTGTCGATGACCCTGTCCGGCACGGCATGACAAGCCGGCTCAGGAAACGGTTTCGGAACCCTTTTTTTCCGCCAGTGACTTGAGGTAAACGCCCATGGCGTACCAGAACGCGGTGTACCACGGCGGCGATCTGAGATTGCCCCTCAGGATCTGGAAAACCCCCACCCCGATCAAGGCAAAGAACACAATGCTTGCCAGGTCCAGCTGTCCAGAGGAATACTCCTTCAGCCGGGAGCTGACTTCAGAAAGAGGTGCCAGCGCCTTTTTCACAAGACCGGCCGGAGCGACCTCTGACGGAATGTGAAACAGTCCCTTGGCCGCGGCAAAAGCCACGACAGAGTCGACCTCCAGATCACCGCTCTCAATCAGAACACTGCCGGTGGTTGGGTTCGCCTCGAGGCGCTCAGGCTTGAACTCCTCGGCCAGGGTTTGTGCCACGCCCGCAAAATAAGCAATGTCTCCCTTTTGGGAATCGATCTTGAATCGCACCCGCAAAGGCATGCTGTGGGCGATTCGTGCCTGGGGAATCATCTGTGGGGGCCTCACGCTTTGGCGGCTGTTTTCTTCTTTTTAGCCGCTTCCTCCGCTGCCTTGTGCTCCTCGGAAATCTCGGACTTTGCCTCCGCGGCCAGATCATCCAGGGACTCCCTGGCCTCTTCAGCTAACAATTTCCCTTTGTTATAAGCGATCATCCCGCCCTTAATGCCAGCCTTGGCGACACCTCTCAAGGCGCCCCCTGCAACAGACAGAATAGCCGGCCCGAATAGATAAGCGGCTGCCCCGATTGCAAGCGTGCCAAAGTTAAACCCAAGGTCAAAATCTAAAACTTTCATGACACACCTCCTTTGTTTATTATTTGTGAGAATTATATGAGAAGATCGTTAGGGAGATCAAGAGGCATATTCATTATTCACCCATACGCGGCGGATGAGGCAATCCACCACTTCCGGATCCAATTTCCCCTCTGCAGCGTCCTTGCGGAGGATCTCCAGCGCCCTCATAAGAGACATGGCCTTTCGGTAGGGCCTGTCCGTGACCAGAGCGTCAAATATGTCTGCAACTGCCATGATGCGGGCCACCATGGGAATCTCCCCGTTTTTCATTCCGTCCGGATAGCCGCTCCCATCCATCTTCTCGTGGTGGGAGCGGACCACTTCAAGGGCTTGCCCAAGGCTTTTTTTGAGGGGGAGGCAGATCCTATATCCGATTTCCGGGTGGGTCTTCATTATTGTCCACTCCCTTTCATTGAGAGGCCCGGGTTTGTTGAGGATCTCTTCAGGAATTCCCATTTTCCCTATGTCGTGAAGGGCCCCGCCTAGCCGCAGGGCCTCGAGCTCGGAATGCGATAAACCCATGTCGCGGCCAATTGTCATGGCGATTTCGGAAACCCGGTCCACATGACCCTGTGTATAGCTGTCTTTGGCCTCAACGGCCTTGGCCATGGAAAAGAGCACGTTTTCGATACTGGTCAGATTGCTGTTGAGCCGTTTTAACCTGAGAAGCGATTTCACCCGGGCAAGGAGCTCGGCCCTGTGCGGTGGCTTGGTGAGAAAGTCGTCTGCGCCCGCTTCGATGCCTGCGATTTTTGTTTCAACATCGTCCAGGGCGGTCAGCAAAATCACAGGAATCATACGGGTTTCCTCGGTGGCTTTGAGAGTCCGGCAGACCTCCAGACCATCTACGCTCGGCATCATGATGTCGAGGAGGACCAGATCCACCTCCATTCCTTGAGTGATTTCCAAGGCCTCGAGGCCGTTTGTCGCCGTTTGTATTGTGCAATTCACTTTCCTGAGGACGCCTTCCATGTATTTCAGGTTTAAGGGTTCGTCATCTACGAGGAGGATTCGAGATTGTTCGATGTTCAGGGAAGTGCTGGCCTCCCGAAAACAATTCACCCTGTTTTTCCCCTGAGCCTTGGCCTGGGCCAGCGCAGAACAGGCTTCCTTCATGATGTGCTCTACCCCGTCGACCATGTTGGTTTTGATAGAAGAAACCCCGATGCTGATGGTAATCTCACCGCCTATCTCGTTTTCCAGCGCGGCTTTCAGGCTTTCTGGCTTTTCCAGCAGCCGGTCGACTCCGCCTGTATTTCTGAAAATGACACAGAACCGATTTCCACCATACCTGGAGGCGATATCCGTCTCACTCAGGTTATTCAACAAGGCCTGACCAAACCTCTGCAGGAGAACATCCCCTTGAAGAGATCCGTGTCTGTGATTGTAAAAAGCGAAATCATCGATATCCAATAGGGCAAGGGCAAAGGACTCCCTCCCTGCGTTTGTTCTTTCAATCCACTGCTCCAGTGCAAAGAGTAAGACTCCGTGGCCCGGCAACCCTGTCAGGTAATCCATTGAAGAACAGTGAATCGTGTTTTTGTAAATGCTCTCAATGGTATTCAGCATATATATTGTTCTCCGGCTTAGTTGCATTGGCTGACAGATGGTCGCTTCCTGTGTACAGATGATACTGATTCTTACCATTTCTCTTTGCTTTGTAGAGGGCGCAGTCCGCGGTCCGCAGAAGCTCCTCCGGAGTGAGGGCATGATCGGGGCAGATGGAAATTCCGATACTGGCGGAAAGCCTGGCCCCCGGTGCAAACGGAATATCATCGTGGTCCCTTATCGCATCCAAAAGCCGCTTTGCTATGCGTCCTGCCGCGTGAACATCCGCATAGGGGAGTGCCACGGCGAACTCCTCGCCTCCGTATCGGGCCACAAAATCGATTTCCCGGACATTTTCCTTGATCAGCTTGGAAATGATCTGCAGGAATTTGTCGCCGCACGGATGGCCATATTCATCGTTGAACCTTTTGAAATCATCCACATCGATCATCAGGAGCGCCATGGAGTGATTGCGAACCATTGCCCGGTTCAGCTCCAGTTCGAGGAAATTCTTGAAATAGCCGTGGTTGTAAATGCCTGTGAGCCTGTCCGTGATCGCAGCATGAAGGGCCGTGTCCATCCCTGAGCGAAGACGGTCCAAATATGCTTTCTTCTTCAAAAGGGCTCGAATCCTGACGCGAAGTTCTTCCTTGTTCACAGGCTTTACGAGAAATTCGTCGGCCCCGGCCTCGATGCCCCGCAGCTTGCTCTGAGTATCGCTCAGACTGGTCACCATGACCACCTGGATCGGCATGGACTCCTCCTTGCCCTTGATTTCCGCGCATACTTCAAAGCCGTTCATCCCTGGAAGCAGCACGTCCAGTATCATGATATCGATGCATCTCTTGGAGACTACCGCGCTCGCCTCCTCACCGCTCTGCACCCTGATGATGTTGCATGGTACAGTGGATAGGTATTCAGTGATCAGCTTCCCACTGCCCGCATCGTCTTCCACCAATAGAATCGCGGGAACGCAATCCATGCCCTCGCGGTCGAAGTTCGATCCTGCTCGGCTAACCATGAGGTTTTCCGATTCCCCCCTTGCGGACAACTGCTCTTGGTATTTTCTGAGTTTGAGGAGGGAGACAACGCGTGCTTCCAACTCGAGGTAATTGATGGGCTTGTTTATGAATTCATCGGCCCCGGCTTCCAATCCCTTTTTTTTGTCGTCCTCTCCGTTGAGCGCTGTCACCAGCATGATGGGGATGTCTTTCAGTTTTGCATCCACTTTGAGCCTTTTTGTCACCTCATAGCCATCCATGCCCGGCATCATGATGTCTAAAAGAATCAAATCCGGCTGCTCTGCCTCGGCCTTAAAAAGTGCATCTTCGCCGTGAAGGGCGGTAATCACGCGATATCCCTTTGCAACGAGATGAGCTTTGAGCAGCTTAAGGTTCAAAGGATCATCATCAACAATGAGAATTCTATGTTGATAACTGTCCTCAAGCAGTTGCAGTTTCCTTTTATTGCCTGTTTTGAGCACCTTGTTGACAATCCTATTGAAATTTTTAATGTCAATGGGCTTGCTGATGTATCCATTGCAACCCATCTTGAAGGCCTTCTCCTTGTCTTCTTCCATGGCATGTGCTGTCAACGCGATCACGGGCGTATCCCGGAGGATGGGATCCTTCCTGATCTCACGGGTGGCTTCGAATCCGTCCATGCCTGGAAGATTAACATCCATCAGGATGACACCCGGCCTGTGCGTCCGGGCAAGCTCGATTCCTGCCTCGGCGTTCTCCGCCAGGAGGGTCCTGAAATTGCCGATCTCCAGAAGCTTGCTGACGAGCTTCAGGTTCAATTCGTCATCTTCTATAACGAGCACGCTTTTCTCGGTCATGTCGTCTCCAGGTATCTTGTTAATCCGCAATCTCTGCTTCCGGCCGATCAGCAACCATCCAGGAATGTTTCCTTCGCCGGGTGCCTCTCGTCTAAAGCTGCGGCTCGTGTGTTAGGAATAACAAAACGAAATGTGGCGCCGTTCCCCAAGCCCCTGCTTTCCACCCATATCCGGCCCTTGTGAAGTTCTATGAGCTTTTTGGTCAGGGAAAGCCCCAGGCCCGTGCCCTGAAACTTGCGGGTTATTGAACTGTCTGCCTGCTCAAAGGGGCGGAATATCCTCTCGAGGTCTTCCGGCTTGAGACCTATGCCGGTGTCCGTAACGGCGATTTCCAAATATTCTTTGTCACCTCCTTCCACAGCCTTATGATCCACATCCTCCGCAGGCGGCTGGTGTTTTACCTGTCTGGCCTCAAGGCAAATGCTGCCGCCGTCCGGGGTGAACTTGACGGAATTGGACAGGAGGTTGTAAAGCACCTGCTTCAGTTTCCTCCCATCTGCTACTATCGTGTCTGGGACATCATGAATTTTCGCTTCAAGCGCGATTCTGTGCTTCATGGCCTTTTCTTTGATCATCACAAGACTGTTTTCAAGAAGCTTTTTAATGTCCAGTTCGGCGCTGTCCAGCTCCAGCTTACCCGCCTCCACCTTTGACAGATCCAGGATGTCGTTTATCAGTGACAGAAGGTGTTTGCTGCTGCCCACGACATCTCCAAGGTATTCCGACTGGATTTCGTTCAGGTGGCCGAAATGCTGTTCCAGGACGAGCTCGGTGAACCCGATGATGTGGTTGAGAGGGGTCCGGAGCTCGTGGCTCATATTTGCCAGGAAAACGCTTTTGGCTCTGTTGGCGGACTCCGCGGACTCCGCCGCCATCTTGAGTTTCCTATTGGATTCCTGGATCCGCTCGGTCCTTTCCAGGACCCGTGTCTCCAGCTCTTGATTCAACTCGATAAGCTCTTTTTCGGCAGTTTTCCGCTCCAGGATCTCCGAGTGCAGCCTTTCATTGATCCGGGTCATTTCCAGAGAATATTGTTCCTGAATGTCCACCATCCTGTTGAGGATGTTCTGTACGGATACGATACCGGTCACCTCACCCTGTTCCGTGATGATAATGTGGTCGAATATCCTGGATTTCTCCCTGCCCATGGCCAAATCAGCGACTCTTTCCAAGCGCATGTTCCCTTCGACCATTAGGGGCGCCTTATCCATTATGATCTCCACGGGTTTTTCATAATATAGTGCCAACCCGAAGCGTTGGCTCAGCGTTCTGTCCAGGTGGATATTCATCACCAATCCGATTGGCCTTTTACCCGAAACCACAACCACGGCTTTGATTGGTTCATCATCGCCGAAATACTCTTTTATTTCTTTTACCGGGGTTTTACTGGCGGCGAGATGTACAGATTCAAGGAGATCCCTTATGGGAATCAGGTATCTGCATTCGGCAGGGCTTTGGGTTTGTGCGTCTTTCCTGATGCTTTGTGCGGCTGCCATGCTTGTCATTTGAGCACATTCCTCGTGTGAAGGGTCATTCAGGGTCAAATTATTTACACTTGCGAATGATACCTGGCTCACCCAATATAAACCAAGCTTAGTGTCGCGAAATGCTGTTTCAGGTACTGGCCTTCCGATTTTTAAATCGACAATAACTCATATGTGCCTGAGAATAACATTCATTAATTGCCTAGGAGGGTGTCGGCCTTGCACAAAGCCCACATATAAGCTATTGAAATTGCGGCTTAATTTTTTCGTGCCAAAATGACGCAGTTAATGATATCAAGCACTTACAAAGTAAGTCCGACAGGCTCCTAGAGTTATCCTAATCAAAAATTCATATGAATTCATATCTTGCTACGTCGAATAATCTTTAATAAAGATCGGTGAGGCTACTTGAAGGGCACACCCTGTTTCTGATCGATTATGCGAACAAAAACGACATTAAGGACATCTAGTTTAAGATTAGAGACTGTGATGCCATGTCCCCCGGCTGTCAACCGTCAACACCAATGACGAAGAGTGGATAAGGGTGGATGCCGCCACTCGGAGCTACCAAATGGATCTGGCATTTCTCAATTATTTGAGCGCCATGGGGATGTTCGATGATAACCTTCGCAGAAGACCGCTGTTCGTGCCCATCCCCATTGGAATGCTCGGCACTTGGAGCGGATGCCATGCAGGAGACTTTGGGTGGGGTGAGGATCAAACACTTGTCGAATTTCATTTGGGATCAGAATGCCAGGTGATTTATCCCGACAAGAGGCTCAAGCGGGCCCTTTCCTTGGAGTCGGTTAATTCGAACACCTTCACCTTCCGCGAACACATCCCTATGGACAAAAAAGCCCGCACACCGCCACTGAACTCTCTGAGAGGACGCGTGAAGAGCCACATGGTAGGGCGTTGAACGCAGAGAGGCCCCGAGGGAACTATGTACCAACTCCTGTTCAATGAAGAAAGAGATCTTTCACCCGGCTCAACCTCGCTGGAGAATGGGCCCTTATCAAAGGTTCTTTGGAAAAATGCTTGAGTCCTGGCCTTGAATCGACCCGGTTCCCTTGAGGGTTTAGTCAGAGGGTCGATAGCCCGGCTTATGCGTTGCTTCCGGGGATCCGTGTTCAGGTCTTTGAATTGCCTCTGATTTCTGGCTTCTGGCTTCCCGGTACAGAACGGGATTGATTGATATAAGGAATTCGAACTCTATGAGGACAAGAACTCTTTGATCACCTTGTCCCTCTCTTCGATGTCCTGAAACACGATCATGTAGTGATTCGCCCCCTGGACATCATACCTGGTTGCATTGGGAATGTCCTGGACCATCCTCGCCACCACATCTTCGGGGAGCAGGATATCGTCCTGTGCCAGCAGACCTTCCGTGGCCCTGAGGATGAGGACAGGGCAGGCAACCTTTGTGTAGAAATCACTCACCTCCACTTTTCCCAGGTTCGCTGCCTCCTCTTCGATGTGCTCGGGCAGGATACCGGAGCGCACACCACCTTGGACCTCCTGGATCTCATAGCTGTAGTATGTGTCCATAATGGGCAACCAGGGTTTGAGAAACGGGGCCTTTTTGATATTTTTCAAGTAGTCCTCAAATGAGGGAAACACCTTGCCCAGGCGGTCCAGGGACGGCTTGATCCCTTCGAACACCTTGGCCATCTCCTCCTCTGAGAGCTTTCCACCCCCGTCCACAAGCACCAGTCGCTCTACACGTTCGGGGTAGGCCGCTGAAAATGCCAGTGTGATGAAGGCCCCTAAGGAGTGGCCCATGAGCACGACTTTGTCCAATTCCAGGTCGTCCAGTAGGCACCGGATATCCTCACAGTGATAGGACAGGGAGTAGCCCGTGGGAGGCTTGTCCGAATATCCCCTGCCCCTGAGGTCCATGGCAAGGACCCTGTAGTCCGGTGAAAGGGCCCGGGCCATGTTGTCCCAGCAGCGGCAGTTGGCCGTGATGCCGTGGACGCACAGGACAGCCGGTCCCTGTCCCGCCCAATCGGCCAGTTGAATTTTGATTCCGTCCCCCATACCGAAGATCATCCGCGGCTCGGTCATGAAAAAGCTCCTTGAGTACTTTTTTATAACACGCTATGAATATTAAAGGGTCTTATCTACTCCGGCCGGCATGGGGTTTGCTCATACGTTCCCGAACAGTCCCCATCACCCCTTTTGGGAAAAAGATCACCACCAGGATAAACAAAACACCAAAGAGCAGCAACCAGCGCTCCAAGACCTGGTGTAGGAGATCCGCATTCGGAAACGCATTCCTTGCCATATCTTGGAGGTCCGGGAGGAAGGTCTGGGTGATCTTCAGAAAGGCCGCGCCGATGATGCCCCCATAAAGAGTTCCCATACCCCCGATAATCACCATCAGGAGCACGTCCAGCATGATGGTCATGACGCCCAGACTGGATTCCGGATTCACATATCCGACCCACACTGCATAAAGCCCACCGGCAAGCGCGGCCATGATGCAGCCAAAGGTGATAGACATGGACTCATAATAAAAAACCTTGTATCCCAGAGCCTCGGCCCTTTGGGAATTGTCCCGGATGGCCTGGAGGACTCGCCCCAGCGGGGAATGGATAAAACGAAGCATGAGCATGAAGAGGCCCATGCAGGAAAAGAGTATTAGGTAGTAGCAGAGCATCCTCCCGGTGATCTTTATCCCCAGAAATTCCCCGCCCCTGAACGCCACGGACAAGACACCCGGCATGCTCATGCTGATCCCGTCCTCCCCGCCCGTAAATCCGCTCAGCTTGGTTGCCAGGATAATGGCAAGCTCCGCAATGGCCAGCGTGATCATGGCAAAAAAGATCGCCCGGACCCTGAGTGAGAGAAAGCTTATCAGGAAGGCCAGGACCATGGAGATGGCCGCTGCCAGGCACAGGCCAAGAATGAGGTTGGCATAGGAGGGGCTGCCGTACTTTCCCATGAGAAAGGCCACGCAATAGGCCCCTATGCCAAAGAACATGCCATGGCCGAATGAGAGGATGCCCGTATATCCCAGGAGGACATCAAAGCTTGCCGCCAGTGTGGCAAATATTGCTATCTTTACAGCCAAATCTACTATCTTAAAGGATGAAAAAATGATCGGTAATAGCAGGAAAAGGCATATAAAAAATATCCGGAGAGCGAATCCCGCATTTTTAAAACGCCCTTTTCTTTCCTGGGCGCGATAGTACTGGATCGGTGTCAACTCAGGCATGTGGCGTCCATTACTTGCCCACCGGGAAAAGTCCGGTCGGCCTGATGAGAAGGATGACGATCATGACTAAGATGTTTACCCCTGCTGCGGCCCAGGGCAGCATGTAGGCGACGTAGTTATAGGCCAGCCCCACGATGAGGGCCCCCACCAGGGAGCCCGTGGCACTCCCAAGCCCGCCGATGATCACCACGATAAATGCGAAGAGGAGATACGTGGAGCCCATATCCGGGTAGACCTGCATGGTGAAGATGGACATGGCAAGGCCGCCGAACGCCGCCAGGGCGGCCCCAAAGGCGAAGACACCCGTGAAAAGAAGATAGATGTTGTATCCCATTGCCTGGACCATATCCCGGTTCTCGACGCCCGCCCTCACAATGATACCCAGCTTGGTCTGCTTGAGGATCCACTGGATGATCCCGTACGTGGCGGCTCCGAGCGCGATACAAAGGACGGGATACCTCAGGATCACCACATCGAACACATCCCAGTGCCCCTGCAGGGTTAGGGGTGTGGGCATGACCTCGTCATTAGGCCCCCAGATTACCCGGATGAGTTCCACGAGCACGATAGTTGCCCCGAACGTGATAAGGATTTGAAAAAGGTGATTGCCATAAACCCTTCGAACAATCATTCTTTCCAAAACCATGCCGAGGATGCCCACAGCCAGGATCGCTGCAAGGGCCGCCAGACCGAACACTCCTATATTGAGCGCCACGGAATCAGCTCGCACCCAGGGAGCCAGCCATTGGAAAACGGAAAAGCCCGCGTATGCACCCCAAGCAAAGAGGGCGCCGTGGGCGAAGTTCAGGACATCCATGAGCCCCAGGATGATGCTGACCCCTGAGGCCACGAGAAAAAGGAGCATCCCCATGGCCAGCCCCGCAATGGTAAGCGTCACGTAGGTCCTGAAAGGAATCTGTATGAGGGGTAGAAGAAAGAGGATGAGGGCCCCCGCGATAATGACCTTCCGACTCCAATTCCGGGCAACCTTTGATACCATGCCTGGTCTACCTCATTACATAGGGTGCTCGACTAGCGCTGTGCGATAACCAGATACCGGCTCTGCAGGTCTTCACGCTCCATGAGCTCCGTCATGGTTCCGCTGTGGACTACGGAACCGTCGTCCAGAATGAAATACCGGTCCCCCACCCGGCTTGCCATATAAAAATTCTGCTCTACCAAAACCACCACACTTTTTCCCTTGATCCTGTTGATGACCTGTATGAGGGATTCCACGATGACTGGCGCCAGGCCCTTCGAAGGCTCATCGATCAGGAGCAGGTCCGTATCATTAGTGATGGCCCGCGCAATGGCTAGCATCTGTTTCTGCCCTCCGCTCAGATTGCCGGCCTTGGCCTTCCAGAATTTGCGCAGATCAGGAAATATCTCAAGGACCTTCTCCAAGCGTCCTTGGGAACCTTTATCCTCAGCGAGCATCGCAACCCTCATGTTTTCTTCCACCGTGAGGGTCGTGAAGATACCCATGTCCTCGGGCACAAAGGCCATGCCCAGACGCGCAATCTCATAAGGTTTCTTGTCTTCGATGGGCTCACCCCTGAAAACAATACTGCCTCGAAACGCAGGGAGAAGCCCGATGACTGTCTTCAAAGAGGTGCTCTTGCCTGCCCCGTTTCGACCGATGAGCACGGTCACGGAATCTGGCAGGGCCTCGAAGGAGACGCCCTGGAGGATATGGTGCCTTCCGATATACGTGTGGATATCGGTGACTTTCAGAATCGGTTCACTCAACCTTTGCGCCTCCGCCCAGGTAAGCCTCCTGCACTACTCGGCTCTGATAGATCTCCTCAGGTTGTCCATCTGCGATCAGCCGCCCTTCCTGGAGCACGGCAATGGTGTCGGAGAGCTTGAGGATCATGTCCATCTTGTGCTCCACCAAGAGGATGGTGCGGTTTTTCTTTTCCTTGATGTCTTCCAGGATCTCCAATATCGCCGGGACCTCTTCCTGGCCCATTCCCGCAGTAGGTTCGTCCAGAAGGAGGATGTCCGGCTCCAATGCCAAAAGGATGGCTATCTCGAGCTTCCTCTGTTCGCCATGGGTGAGCCCACTCGCCGCAACAGCCCATTTATCGTCCAGGAGCACCCGCTTGAGGATGTCGTAGGCCTGGTCTTCCAGCCAGCTGAAGGCCCTGAAGTTGCGCCAGAAATTAAAACCCTTGCCGTTTCGGGACTGGACAGCCACGCGCACATTCTCCAGCACAGTGAGTTGTGGAAAGACATTTGTGAGCTGGAAAGATCGGCCCATGCCTAGGAGAACCCTCTCCGCAGGTCCTATCCCGGTGATATCGTGTCCCTTTAAAAAGATCCACCCCTCAGACGGCTTGAGCTGTCCTGTCAGGAGGTTGAAAAGTGTGGTCTTCCCGGCACCGTTGGGTCCGATGATGGATTTCAGGGCAAAAGGTGGGGCGCTGAGGGCGACCCCGTCCACGGCCACATGACCTCCAAAGCGGATGGTGAGATCTCTAGTCTCTATAATGGCGTTTCCCTGGGTTCCCTGGGTCCGTGCACCTGGTGAGGACACGTCCTGTTCCTTTCTTCGGCCGTGATTTTTGAAGAAAGACCCCGCGGGATGCCGGAGACAAATCCCCCGCCACCCCGCAGGACCCTAAAGGCAAAGGCCTCTATCTGTTGTTGAGGATGGGCGGGGCGGTCTCTTGCGGGCTCAGCTCTTTGACAAGTTTCGGAACCGCCCAATCCCTGTCCGGACGTATCTCGATCTCAAAGGCGTACATGGCCTGGAGGGCCTGGTGATCTTCCTTTCTGAAGGTCATGGTTCCCTTGGGGGTCTCGAAATCCATGCCTTCCATGGCCGAAATGAGATTCTCGGTGTCCGTGCCCCCCGCCGTTTCAATGGCCTTGACCACGGCGCACGCCGCGGAAAACCCGCCGCATGTAAAAAAATCCGGCGGTGTGTTGCCGAATCGTTTCATGTGCTCTTTGACGAACCAGTCATTGACCGGGTTGTCTGGGCACTCATAGTAGTAATAGGCCGCCCCTTTCAGGCCCTCCACATTCATGCTCTTCCAGGCCTCTAGGACAGGAAAGACATTTCCCCCGGTGGTGAGGACAATGCCGAATTTTTCGAGCCCACTCTGGGTCAATTGAACAAACGGCCCGCCCTTTCCTGCCCAGATCACGAACAGATATTTGGGGGAGGGCTTATCCTTGAGTGCATCGATGATCTTCTGAATGGGTGCGGTGAAGTCCGTCCCTTTGGGGTCACAATACTCCTCATGCACGATTTGTGCCCCGAGTTTCTCGGCCGCGGCCTTGTAGGCGGCCACCCCGTCCCGGCCAAAGGCATAGTCCTGGGCGATGGTGGCGATGCTCACGCCCGGCTTGGCGACGGCTGCGGCATTCCCGATGGCGTCCTGCCCCGAGTTTCTGCCGGTGCGAAAGATATACCGATTCCAGTGTGAGCCAGTGATAGAGTCAGCCACGGCCGGTTCCACGATCAGGACCTTCTTGAACTCCTGGGCCACCGGCAGGCAGGCCAGCGCCACTCCGCTGCTGGTTGGCCCCACGGCAATATCGACCTCGTCGTCATTGTAGAGCTTGGTCAGGAGCATCTTTCCGCGGGCTGGTTTGAGCTGTGTATCTTCGATCACGAGCACCACCTCTCGGCTCAGGATCTTATTGGTGCCCTTGGTGGCGTACTCGAGCCCCATCTTGAAACCCGTGATCTCCTGTTTTCCATAGACCTCATAGGCGCCGCTCAACCCCTGCATGAGCCCGATCTTGATGGGCTCACCAAAGACGGGGGATGCAACCGAAAAGGTGAGCAGGATAAATGTAGCAAATCCCAAGGTGCAGACCCGACGTATTCTCATTGTTTCCCTCCTTAGATTCCTTTTTTAAGGGTGTTCTGATTGTAAGTTTTCGTGGCTAATCGCTCTCCACTTTATCCTTTTCCAAACTTTCCTCAAACTCTCTGAAGAATCGGTCCTTCTCCTTCCAATCAGGACCGAAGCTCACGTTGAAGGATTCCTCGAGTTTCCTGAAAAGCTTCCTCCAGACGGGCTTCCCACCCCCTGAAACGATGTCCTTGATAAAGGTCGGGAGCTCTGCTGCCTTTTCCTTTGGAAGAAACGAGACCGCACCGAGCTGAATGGACTTTTTCAAGGATTCCGTTGACAGGGCGTTTGCGGTGAACATGATCGTTGGGAAACCCCTGTTCACCGATTCCTTTAACAGCTCGAAGCCCTTGACCCCCATGATATCCAGGATCACAACATCATAAGTATAGCTGAGAACATACTGCAAAGCTTCTTCGTAGGTGGAGGCCTTGTGGACGAGACATGTATCCAGGAGGTCTTCTACGGTCTCGAGGATATCCGGTTCATCATCCACCACTAGAATGGCCAGATCCCCAATTGTCGATTCCTCCGGCATGGCTTCCTCCTCGACTTGACTGCACCCGAGATGCCCTTCCGTGGAAGGGATCAAATCATCAGGTACTTCTGCTTGACCTCTTCGTTGGATCTCAATTCGTTGATGCTCCCTTCATAACGTATCCGTCCACGATCGATTACATAGGCCCGCTCTGCGGTCATCAGAGCGAACTTGACGTTCTGCTCGGAAAAAAGGAGGGTCTCCCCCATGTCCTTGAGCTTCAAGATCTGAGTCCCCAGGTCCTTGACCACAAGAGGTGCAACGCCCTCCACGGGCTCGTCCAGTAATAGGAGATCCGGGTTTCCCATGAGGGTCCGGCATACCGTGAGCATCTGCTGCTCACCGCCGCTAAGGTACCCTCCAAGGTTTCCGTCGAGCCGCTTGAGGATGGGAAAAAGATCATAGACGCGCTCAATGGTCCAGGGCTCACCCTGGAAACCCGAGGGCACCTTCCGGGCAAGCTCCATGTTCTCCCGAACTGTGAGATCGGGAAAGATCAGACGGTTGTCCGGCACATACCCCATACCCATTCGAGCGATGGTGTGGGGGGGCATGCCCCGGATATTCTCGCCATGGAAAAGCACCTGTCCGGATTTGGGCACTGTAAGCCCCATGATGCTCCTCATGGTGGTTGTCTTTCCAGCCCCATTCCGACCAAGGAGGCAGACGATCTCCCCCTTGTTGATGGACATGGAAAGGTCGAAAAGGATATGGCTCGTCCCATAGAAGGTGTTGATGGACTGCACATCCAGGATCATACCTCTTCCCCCAGATAGATCTTTTGAGCCGTCTCGTTTGTCCGGACCTCTTCTGGGGATCCTTCGGCGATCACGGTTCCCTGATGGAGTACGGTCAAGCGTCGGGCATACCCGAACACGACCGACATGTCGTGTTCGGTGAAGAGAATGGTCAAGCCCATCTCTCGGTTGAGCCGGGAGACGAGATTCATGGTCGCCTGGGTCTCCTCGCCGGACATCCCTGCGGTGGGCTCGTCGAGGAAGAGCAGATCGGGCCTGCTTCCGAGGGCAAGGGCCAGTTCCAGCCGTTTCTTGTCTCCCTGGGACAGCTTCCCCGCCTCCTGATCTGCATGCTCCGAAAGCCCCGTGGTCTCGAGGAGTTCCAGGGTCTCCTCCCTGGCAAGGCCGGTTGCCGGGGTGAAGAGCCTCAGGAAATCTCCTTTTTGCGCGAGGATGGACTGACGGACGTTTTCGTAGGTGGTCAGTCCGGGATAGATGTTGCTTACCTGAAAGGCCCTGGCAATTCCAAGTCGACAGATGCGATGGGGCGGCCAGTTTGTGATGAGCGTTCCCTTGTAGCGAACTGCCCCGGAGTCTGCCCGGTGGTACCCGGTGAGAAGATTGAAGAGGGTGCTCTTTCCGGCACCGTTGGGCCCGATGATTGCGGAGAACTCCCCGGGTTGCATGGAATAGCTCACATCGTTTGTGGCCCGAAGCCCTCCAAAGGCTTTGCACAGGTGCTCGATATCGAGGATCGGTTCCCCACCCATACTCTTCTCCATCCTATTTTCGGGTGATCCCCTCGCGTGAAGGATAAAGGCCAATGGATCACCCTGTGTTGCGGCGGTTGCCGACTCATGGGCCACCGGCTTCCCTGGTTCCCAGCCTAGAGCGAGAGGACCTGAGCCGAGCCATGGCGAGACCCAGGACTCCTCCCGGCATGAACAGGACAACAATGATGATGATGGTGCCTATCAAGAGGGGCCAGTATTCCGTGAACCCCGTCACAAAGGCCATCAGGAAAGTATAGATGACGGATCCCAGGAGAGGGCCGAAAAAATTCCCAGGCCCCCCGATGACAGACATGAAAACAGGCGTCCCTGATTGATGCCAGTTGCACAGGTCCGGGGCGATGCTCCTGTTGAAAGGCCCCCATAGGCCGCCGGCCAGGCCGGCGAACATGGCGGCGATAACGAAATTGGCGAGCATCGCCCTCTGGACATGTATCCCGATGAACTTTGTTCTCTCCGGATTCTCACGCACGGCCCGCATGGTATACCCGAACGGAGACCTCGTGATGAGCCACATAACCGCCATGGCCAACGCCACGACCATCAGCGTAAAGTAGTAATAGGCCGTAGCCCCCATGAGAAATCCCGGAGGGATTATCCCCTGGAGCCCGTCATCCCCACCTGTGAAGGAGTACCATTGAAAGATGATATAGTAAGTGAGCTGACCAAAGGCCAGCGTGAGTATGGCGAAATAGATCCCTGTCAACCGGACACAAAAATAGCCAAGCACTACGGCCCAGAGACCGGCAACCGCCATGGAAGCAATAAGGCACAGGGGCAGCGGCAGGGATGCCTTGACCATGAGAAGCCCGGTCGCATAGGCACCCACCCCGAAATAGGCTGCGTGGCCAAAGCTGAGCTGTCCCATATAGCCAAAGATCATATTGAAGCTCACTGCAAACAGCCCCAGGATCAAAATCTCCACGGCCACATGAACCCAGAACTCCCCCACCAGGAAAGGCAGGAGCAGGGCCCCCGCCAGAAGAGGCGCGATCCATCGGGCCACCCGCCAACGTCCATAACTTTCTTCCATGACAGAGCTACTCCATTTAGGGCATCCCCAATCAGGCCCTCATGGGGGTGCCGAAAAGCCCCCAGGGGCGGACAATGAGGATGAAGGCCGTAATGATAAAAATGAGCACCAAGGCCCCCTGGGGCCAGAAGAGGATGGAAAAAGCATACACCTGACCTACGATGAAGGCCCCCACAAAAGTCCCCAGCAGGCTTCCGAAACCTCCGATGACAACCACGCAGAAGGCCTGGACAACCACCGACATGTCCATGCCAAGGGTGATGGAGCCCACCGGAGCCTGGACAGCGCCCGCCAGGCCTGCGATGAAGATCCCCAACACAAAAACACCGGTGTAGATCCGGGGGATAGGGATGCCCAGGGCACTGACCATCTCTCGGCTGAACACCGCCGCCCGGACAATATGACCGTAGCGGGTCTTCTTGAGGAACCACCACAGTCCCACGGCCACGGCAAATCCCACAAGAATCACAAAGACGAAATAGGAATCAAAGGGCATGCCGAAGAGGAAGATAGGGCCTGCCACCAGTGGCGGTCTGGCGATGAGCTTGTCCTCCACGCCCCAGGTAAGCTTGATGAGGTCGTTGAGAACGAGGATAAGGCCATAGGTCAGGAGGAGTTGCTCGGGCAGGTCTCGGTCGTAGATACGGCGCAGAAGCACGACCTCTATGATCCAGCCGATGCCTGCAAGACACAGGGCTGCGAGGGGGATGCTCAGCCACATTCCGAAACCCGTATCCTGCATCAGGGACCAGAAAGTATAGCAGAAGTAGGCTCCAGCCAGCCATAGCGTGGCATGGGCAAAGTTGAGGATGTTCATGACGCCGAAGATGAGCGACAGTCCCGAGGCGATGAGAAAAAGCATCATGCCCCTGGACAGGCCACTCATGAACTGGGCGAATATCAAGGTGGGGTCCATGCGTCTTCTCTCTTATTGTTTTTCCGCCTTGCGGGCCTCGATGATCTCCTCTTCGGGCCTCCAGGAGTCCGGGCCCTTGACCTCCACCAAGTCGTGGTAGATGGGGAAGGGATACGCCGGATCATCGGCAACAACACCGATGTAGGAGGAGCAACTCAATTGGTTGTCTATGGTCCTGAAGGTGAGTGAGCCCCTGCAGGTGTTTATGGTGGCACCCTTGAGGGCGTCTTTGACGCTTTCCGTGTCAATGGATCCCGCCTTTTCAATGCCCTGTTTCAGGGTGTAAACGGCATCGTATTCCATAACTGCCCAGTCGCTGGGGTAGCGGTCGTATTTGGCCCGGAAGTTTTCCACAAATTCCACCATCATGGACACGTCCATGTGGGCGAAGAAGGGTGCCCGGCAAAGCCCGATCATCCCGCGGTCAAGGGTCTTGGCTTGGAGGATCAATTCCGACACGCTGATCAACGAGCCGGGATAGGGGATCTTTTCAAAAAAGCCATAGGCCTTGGCCTGTTTCATCCAAGCGACATTGTCCTTGGAGGCCAGGCAGCCGAACACGAAATCCGGCTTCTGTCCCATAATGGCTGTAATGTAGGATGTGAATTGCGTCTCCCCAAGTCTGGGCCAGAATTCCTTTTTTAGGGAAAGCTGCGGGGCAAACTCCTTCAAGAGGGCCACGGTGTTTTTCTGGGTATCCCGGCCCCACTCGTAGTCTGAGGCAATGGTCAAATACTCCTTCCACCCTTTCTTCTTTGCCAACTCCGCCACGCCCAGCACCACGGCCTTTGCCTGCATGTAGCTGTTGGGAACCACCTGGTAGGTATAGGGGCTGAAGTTGATCTTGGTGATATTTTCGGAGTTGCTGATGGCCGGGATGTGGAGGACTTTGTATTCCTGGCACACCGGTTTCATGGCTGCCGCGCAGGCACTTGAATACGTGCCAAGAACACAACGGACCTGGTCTCGAAGGATCAGGTCCTTAGCCTCCCGAACAGCCACATCCGGCTTAGTGTGGGTGTCCCGAATGAAGAGCTTGATGGGGTGCTTTCCGAGAAATCCTCCGGCCCCATTTATTTCATCCACGGCGAGCTTGATCGCGTCCACGCCATCCTTGCAGTAAAGGGCCCCTGTCCCTGTGATGGCCAGGTTGACACCCAGGTGGTAGGCCTCCCCTGCAAATCCTGACTGCACGGCACCGAACACAAATAAGGCACAAACACACAAGACGATACGGATTTTCATGATCCCTCTCCCTCCTCCTGTAAAGGTGGACACCACACGACAGACCGGTCCTTTGACACCGGAGTCGCCCCGAGCATTTCTCCCGGGGCATCCACGTCCTTACGGCCTGCCGGATCAATAAGTAAGAACCATTCCCCCATCAAACAGGAGATCCCCGCCCACCAGATACCGGGCGAAGCGCGAAAAGCCGAAGATGAAAAGGTTGCCCACCTCAATTGGGGACATCATCTCCTTGACTCGGGAGCGTCCCATCATGACGTCCCGCACCACGTCCTCCGGTGAGATTCCTCGCTGCCTGGCCTGCTCTGGGATCTGATTCAGGGCTAGGGGTGTCTTGATAAAACCGGTACTCACCGAGAAGGACCGGATGCGGCCTTCTCCCTCTGCTGCTATGGATTGGGACAGGGCCCTCAGGCCAAACTTGGTGATGTTGTAAACGGGCTTATTTTTTGTCACGAGATGCGCATGGACCGAGGTCATGTTGCCGATGACGCCTTGACCGTCCTCGTTCCTGTGCATATGGGGGATTGTCAGCTTGGAGAGATAGAAGGGTGCCCTCAGCATGAGCTGCTGCATGATGTCGTAAGTGTCCATGGGGAAGTTGTCCACCGAGTCGATATGTTGGATGCCCGCGATGTTGGCCAGATAGCGAATCTTCCCGAGCTTCAGGGACTCCGCGACGGCCTTCTCAATATCCTTGTCACATGTGAGGTCGGTCTTCAGAAAGATCATCTGTCCTCCCATGTCACGGGCCATGGACTTTGTCCGGTTTCCTTCTTCCTCGTTGATGTCCAGCCCCACGGCCATGAGGTTGTTCACAGATGCTGCAATGGCCGTTGCCCGGCCGATGCCGGTCCCCGCACCTGTAACAATGCAGACGTTCTCTGTGTTGAACGCCTTGTCGTCAAGAGTGAGGACCTCATCCCTTGTGATTCGGGGCTCGGAAATATCCATGGAGATGGCTCCAGCTTCAGGTGGGTTGGTTAGCTGAACTGAACACTACGGCCCAGATGAGCAATTTACAGGCCAAATCCGGACTACGGACTTCCCGAGCGAATCCTGCCATCATCTCTCCTTCCCAAGAGCCCTGATGTGTAGAGGCTCTGCGCAAAAACGGGATCCTTGGGAGCAAGGCTTTTTTTATTGAGATTTCCACGGAAAAATCCTATTTTAGTGTAGCAAACAGGATACATGTCTCGATCTGGCTACACTTGGAGGGGTCCATGGCGGAAAAAGACCAATCCATTCGGGATCAGCTGGAGATGTACCGCCTTATATTCGAAAGCATCTATAACGGATGCCTCGTAACGGATGCCAAAGGCATTATCACTCATTTCAACAAACCCTATGGCGATTTTCTAGGCCTCGACCCCGAGGTCCAGATCGGCAAGCACTGTACGGACGTGGTCGAGAACACGCGCATGCACATTGTGGCCCGCACAGGCACACCGGAGATCAATCAAAGCCACCGAGTTATGGGCCAGGATATGGTGGTCCAAAGGATCCCAATCAGGCAAAACGGAAGGGTCGTGGCCGTATTCGGGCAGGTCATGTTCAAGGATGTGAGGGATGTTCAGAGGCTCGCCCAAAAGCTCGAGGTGCTCAAAGGCAAGCTGGAAATTTATGAAAAGGAGCTGATCTCCTTGAGGTCCACCCGCTACACCCTGGAGAGCATTGTGGGGACCAGTGAGGCCATTCAGTCCCTTAAAAAGGACGCACTGGACGCGGCGGCAACGCACCTTCCGGTATTGATCACAGGCGATTCCGGCACGGGCAAGGAGATGTTCGCCCAGGCCATCCATCACGCAAGCACCCGACGGGTCCATCCGTTTGTTAGAATCAACTGCGCCGCTATACCCAAAGACCTTCTCGAATCCGAGCTCTTCGGCTATGAAGAAGGTGCCTTTACAGGTGCCCGCAGGGAGGGCAAGCCCGGGAAATTCGAGTTAGCGAAATACGGAACCGTGTTTCTGGATGAGATCGGGGACATGCCCTTGGAGATGCAGCCCAAGCTCCTGCGCGTGCTCGAGGAAAAGGAGTTCGAGCGTGTGGGCGGCACCTACCTGATCCAGGCAGATTTCCGCCTGATCGCCGCAAGCAACCAGAACCTTGAGGAGATGGTGCACACGGGCAGGTTCCGGAAGGATCTCTATTACAGGATCAATGTCATCCCCTTGCCCATCCCTCCGCTCAAGGAGAGGCGGGAAGACATCGTGCCCATGGCCCGGTCAATGCTCCGGCAGATCTCAAGGGATGCCTCTATCTCCGAGGTCCTTCTGGCACCGGAAGCGGAAAAAGCGTTCATGAAATACGACTGGCCCGGAAACGCGCGAGAGGTCCTCAATGTCCTCGAAAGGGTCCTCTCATCGCTCAAGGGCACCACGATCCATGCCTGCGATTTGCCGTTTTACCTTTTTCGCAGCAAGAAAGGCTTGGGGGATTCTGGCAGAAAATCGCTCAAGAACATCCAGGCCACAGCCGAGCGGGAAGCCATCCGTTTTGCCTTGGAATCCTCCAACAACAACAAGGCACAGGCGGCGGCCCTTTTAGGGATCCACCGTACGCTTTTATACAAAAAGATCAAAAAGTACAAAATCCCCAATTAGCGTTCTCCCGGACAGAAAATATCGTGCTGGAGCGTGAAACCGTTTTTGAGGATGCCTAGAAAGCGCCAGGGCAAGCCTCTTTGGCCCACTTCCCTCTGCCCAGAGACTCTCTCAATTTTCTTGCATCCTGGCGAGCAGGGTTCGCATCCTCCAATTCAAAAAGAAGACGCCGGGCGGTCTCGGGATTGATGGGGTGCAGCCTCTCTGCCATCGCAAGCAGAGGATTATAGGCGGCCTCGAAATCCGGACTCTCGCGGACAATGGACAGGAGGGGGTCCCGGACTTGACGCAGCATCCCTTCAACGCTCTCCGTCCGGTTGACGCCGACGCCGGTTCGTAGAAACTTGTTTCGTGCGGCCCAATACGCGCTCAATCGATCATGGACAACCTTTTCGGCATCCGTTTCCGCCTCCTGAAGGATTTGATGCGGAAGAGGATGAAGATGATCCAGAAAAGCAAGGAGCCTCACGTAGGGCGGCTCGTTGGCGGCGTAGGCGAACTCGGGGGCCTGGTAGATGACGACAGGATGGTCGTCTGTGTTGAGGGGGCCTTTTCCGGCAAAACAGAGCAAATCGCCGGGGCCCGCGATGAAGCTGCCGAAAAGCGTGTAGGTGTTGTGAAGCCTGATGGACGCGAGCCGCCTTCGAAGCCTTCCATCGGCTGCCCTCCTTTCTATGTAATCCGCGGGATACAACCTGTCTCCATTGCTTGAGATCAGGCCTATAATGGGCGTTTGCAGGCTGTTGGTCGCCAGCACGCCCTTGCCGTCGGGGAAGACATGCAAAAAGGTTCGGATGATGGTTCGCAGCACGTCCAGACCCATCTGGTGAAGGGGGAGCCACTGGCAAAAGACGCCGCCTGGATTCATCAACGCCCGGATCGCCTGAAAGTGCTCGACAGTGTAAAGAAATCCGGCCCCGTCCCTTGCCGGATGAAACAGGTCCGCCACAATGACGTCAAAAGACCCGCGCCAGGTGTTGACGAAGCGTCTGGCATCGGCGACATGAAGCCTGAACCGATCAGGGTCATCCAGGGGACCCGTGGCCTTTTCGAAATAGGGAAGGACCCTGATAACTTCGGGCACCAGCTCGACGCCGTGGGCCACGAGGTGCGGGTGATCGGCACTTGCGGAAAGAGTGGCGCCGGTCCCAAGCCCCAGAAATAGGGCCGTTTCAGGCCTGGGGTGAAGCAGCAGGGGAATGTGTCCCTGACGCCGGTCTGAAAAGGCGGATGCTGTCCCTCCCATCATGAATTTGTTGTTCACTTTGAGATAATAATCATTTCGGCTGTCTTCCAGCACACTGACCGCAGCCATAACGCCTTCCGTGTGTTCAACCACCCGGCTGCCGGGCATCAACGTGATGAATTGGAACCCGGTCGGATGGATCAGGAGCCAGGCGGAAAACCCCAGGGGTATGACTGCGGGCAGCCAGAGCTTCCACCTGCGCTCGGGAATCAGCAAGAGATAGCCGAGAGAGGACAGGACAAGGCAGAGCTTCGAACCCATTGCGGGCAGGAGGAAAACGCCGAAAACCAGCGGTGCGACCGACGCGCCCAGGGTGTTTATGGAAAGGGCCCGCCCGACACCGCCCGAAGAGCGTCTGGCCCCTTGGGCCAGGTGACTAAATGTGGCCCCCATGGCCATGGTGGGGAGGAGAAGAATCGAGGCCGCAAGGCCTACTTCACCTGCAATCGCCCCTGAAAGCCCTTCGCCCATTATGTTTCGCAGGGACGAAACAATCCTTTCCGCAAAGGGAAGCATAGCCACGCCCACAAGGCAAAAGAAAGCCAGGCTCTGAAGGAGTCGGGTTAAAACCGTTTCGAATCTCCCCCGGGGGATAACGGACTGGTAGACGGCGGCGCCTGCCGCCGTGCCCACGAGGTAGACGGAAAGCAGCCCGGCAAAACTGTAGACGGTGTTTTCAAGGACCTGGCTTGCAACCCTCACCGCAAGGACCTCGTAACCGATGCCCAATAAACCTGTCAGAAAAAGGCTCCACATGATCCGCCGGGAGCCGGGTTCGATCCCGTCCCCGGCGGACACTGGAAGGCGTTCGGCTTCCCGCCGGGCCGGCCCCACTGCAACGCCCGCGGCGCACAGGAAATTCACCACGGCTAGCAGACCGGCCGTGGCGCGAAAACCCAGGGCCGGGGCGATGAGGAAGGTGGTCATCAGGACCCCTGCAACAGCCCCGAAGGTGTTGGCGGCATAGAGGCCGCCCACTGACCACCCGTCCCTTCTCATTCGGGAGAACAGGCGCTCCATGGCCGGCAGTGTGGCGCCCATGGCGAAGGTGGCGGGCAGGAGCAGCAAAAACGGAAGGATGAAGGCCACCGACCAGTGCCGGAACACGGAAGGATCGGCGCTGATGAGGGCTGCGGCCAATCGATTGGCCGACGGCATGAAGAAAATGAGAATCAGCGACCACAGCCCAATTCCCGATTCAAGGACGGCATACCATCGTCCCGGTCGAGAACTCCGGCTGACCCTACTGTCAAGGCTCCATGCGCCCAGGGACATGCCGCAGAAAAAGGCCCCGACCACGGCCAGCACGGCCACGATTTCGTGGCCAAGCCCGACGGAGAGCGTGCGTGTCCAGACAATCTCATAGCCCAATCCCGCAAAGCCGGACATGAAAAGAAAAAAATAGAGAAAGGGCGGCCGAGGGTTTTTCTTTGGCACTCTTGTGTTCAAAGCAACACGTCGCGGTCAGAGTGGCTTCTTTTCCGTTTTTTCCGGAACCATTTTCCAGCCGTCAACAACCCCATATGAAATAATAATCTCCCTGCTCTCCAAAGAGACCTGCGTGTGTCTGAAATGGGTGCCGTTCTCAAGAAGGACCCCTTGCTCCGGATCATGGATGACCGCGCCCCCCCAGACCGCCAGGTTCGGAGCGTATTCCAGCGGCTCCTTTTCCGAACCGCCAAAGGTGAGCCGCGTCCTCGGCGCTCCCACGTCGGGCTTGGACGGGCCGGGTGCGGACTGGGTCCGGATGAGATCGAGTAGGTATCCGGACGGCCTGGTCAACGCTTCATCCCGCACGTAGGATTCGTAATCGGGACGCCAATCCGGGGACGGCAGATCGATCCCATCCATCTGCCTCAGGATCCGCTTGACCAGATAGAATTCCGGTCGGGGTATTTCATCCAGAAGCGAGGTTTCCTCGTCGAAGTCCTCTTCCGCAAGGTGATACCGTCCCATACGCAGCCGGCACAATCCCCGGTCATGGTGGATGACGGGTTCGTTGGGTGCGGCATCAACTGCCTTCTGAAAGGAGATCTCCGCTTCATCATATTGTTTCAATCGGCACTGGACGCGTCCAAGGGAGTTCCAGATCATTTTGTTATTTTCATTGGTCTCGAGGCACCGATGATATATGTGGGCGGCCTCTTTGAAGGCGCCCCTCGATTCCAGGAACCGGCCCTTGAAAAGGAGTGCCTTGAAGTGGTTCGGGTCGAACAGCAAAATCAGGTCCAGGTATTTTTCGGCAGAGGCCCTCGAACCGGTTCTCAGGTTTCTGGAATAGGCCCGGTACAGCACCTCGACGGATGTGTTGGCAAAGAGGGTCTTCAGGGACCCGGGATCAAGCGTCCCCGTCTCGGGCAGGCCCTTCGCCTTTTGCAGAAGAAGCAGCGCTTTTTCCGTTTCCGGCCCCCAGAGGCCGGGTGCGGGTCCCGGTTCAAACCCCATGGCCTTCAATCTTGTTTGTACGTCTTCAACAAAGGGGTCCGCGCCGAAGCAAACCCCTGCACTCACCAGCAGCAAAGCACAAAATATGGACAGAATCCGTTTTCCCATGGCGACACTCCCGTTTTTTGCCGAGGCTATAAACCGAATGTTAAAAAAGGATTAAAAATAGATGTGAATATGACTTGGGTTTTCGTTTTGTAAACATACGAAAATGCGGAAAGCCTTGCCAGGCGCCCCTTTTGGGAAATGAATGACATACGGCGTGTGTCTACAAAATTCGCCTAATTTTTGGGAAGATTTTCGAGGTAAACGACTTGACTTGGAAGCTTAATATCTAGATTTTTAAGGATGTTACGTGCTTCGGCTGTGATTTCGTTTCGGAGATGCACACGCTGATTTAAATTGAAAAGTTTTGTGACCTGCTCGGCATCCAAAGACCGGCGTATCTGATGCCATGGCTTGTTGCAGGCTCGTTCCACAAGACGTTCAATCATCAGGGCCAGAACACATATTTTCACATGGCATTCTATTCTCCTGGACAGCCAATGGTACATAGGGGACATCTTGATCTGGGTGCGCTTGAGGGAACGAAAGCATCGCTCAATAACCATCAGCCCCTTATATCCCCGGGCAGCATCCTCTAAACTGATGGTATCGTCATTGGTCTCGATCACCCATTTGCCATCGTACTTGG
>Ga0272443_10001799_pt1 | contig 29472 bp, 29 predicted proteins | sample SSMAcet12_FD_193581 | JGI IMG/M metagenome (GOLD analysis project Ga0272443, IMG submission 193581) | Marine sediment archaeal communities from Little Sippewissett salt marsh, Falmouth, MA, United States - SSM-Acet-12 | ecosystem: Environmental > Aquatic > Marine > Wetlands > Sediment ... | reverse complement strand
CGGGGGCGGCATTTCAGAGCCGAGTGGTCGGAGACCACGGACCCCATGAGCCACACCCCCGTCACAGGCAGTCTACATCAACAGGGGTGCGCCCGTCTCTGTACAAAATGCAATGGTAGACCCCGAAGCTTGACTGGCAATCGTCAGCGGTTCCTTGTAGCCTGCATGCACAACCTATGAGAAGAATACCAGCTTCACGTATGTGGAGGTGACATGGGAGAAGAGCAACGGTATCTTCGGTTCATTCTGCCCGGCCTCATGCTGCCGCTTTCGCTAACTGCAGCTCTCGCGCTGACCAGCCCCTGGCTGGTCGCTCATCTGGTCGACTGGGCATCAAGAACCACGGCAACGAGCTTCGCGGCGGCGGCAGGGACCTTGCTGTCAACGGGAGGTCTTGGGTTCCTATTCGCGCAGTTGTACTTCGGACTCCGCAACGCTCGACCTGATCACACTGTGACCTTCGAGGAGTATGATTGCCCCCCCGCTCTCGAGCAGATGCTTGGCGACTCTTGGCGCCAAGCGGCCGGCAAGGCGGAACTGAAGGAATCCCTGTGGCTTCAATTCCTGTTGTGGTTGACAGCCGATACCCCGCTTCAAGGCCGCGTCAGGAGAAGGCACAGGCGCCTTGTCCAGAGAGAGCATGCTTGGGATCTGGCACACTTCCTCTGGCAGGTGTGGGTTGCGCCCAAGGAGCACGCGCTCACGCGTGACGTCAGTCGACTGGCGGCCCGGCTGGCGGCCCTAGGCACGACCGTTGTGGGGTTGGGAGCAGCTCTCGTCGGCTGGATTGGCTGGATCTTGTATGTCCTGGTGCGATCCGAACCCCACACATGGTTGCCCGACGGACAGGCGGAGCTGTGTGTACTTGGCGCTGCGATAGCCCTAGTCCTCGTCTTCTTGATCCCGATGTTCCTTCTCCTAAGAAGCCTTCGCCGATTAAAACGATACCACACCTTGGCCATTCACGCGGGACTCGTCCGACGATGGCCGGAACGACAGGCGTGATCCAAAGGCTCGCGGGTCCGATCGTGCGATGCAGCGTGTTCGGATCGTCTGAGGAGGTTCGAGACCGCAGCTTCAGGACTGCGGGGTAACGTTCCACTGCCACACTAGCGATCAGTTGACTACTACTGGCTCTTCATATCGCACTACGGGACCTGAACATCCCCCTTGAAGTCAAGACTCGGGATGCCACCTCACTTCCTCGTTGAGAACCCATACCACTCGACCATGGTCAAACGTTTTGGCCTGACCAACGGAGTCTCGGAATCGGGGGATACACACATCCTTCTCACTCTGGCTGACTCCGGGATCAGATGTGCGGCTCAACTCCCGGCGTCTCCAGAGTTGTTGGATCGCGCGCCAGTACGCTTCGCACACCGCGACTCCGGAGCGGTACTGCTTCCCCGTTCCGCACTCTTGGCTCAGGCGGACGGCCAGCACGTTCCGCACAGCCCCATCGATGTGAGGAACTGATCGCTGCTCCGCTGAACGGCTTGACATGGGCGAAACTGCCAGCACGTTTCGCAGATCCGGTCCTCTTGCGAAACTGCTCCCCGCTCCGCTCCTCCCATCGGCGAGGCAGGCCAGCATGTTCAGCACAACCGTATCGATGTGATGAACTGCTTCCTCCTCCACCTGTCCACTTGACGGTGGTGGAGGAGGCTGTATACTTTGTAACCGCATACGTAAAAGATTCACAAGGACACAGACATGCCACGAGCGTTCACGGCGGTAGAGAGAGAGACGATCCGCGAGAAGCTGATGGAGACGGGCCGCACCTGTTTCCTCCGTTACGGCCTGAAGAAGACGACGATCGAGGATCTGACCGGTCCGGCGGGGATCGCCAAGGCGTCGTTCTACTTGTTCTTCCAAAGCAAGGAGCAGCTGTTCGTCGAGGTCTTCCTGGAGGAAATCCCGGCGATGATGCAGCGGCTGCTCGATGCGTCCTTTCGCGCAACGGAGGACACCCGCGAAGCGCTCGTCCGGTTGATGCAGGCGATCGTCCGCGAGATCGAAACGAACGAGATGAGCCGCATGATGCTCGACGATCCGTCCGAACTGGAGAAGCTCGCGGCCGGTCTCGACTACCCGGCGGTTCTCGAGCAATCCGCCACGGTGTTCACGCCATTGCTCGAGGAGTTCGCGAAGGCGCAGGCGCGCGGCGAGATCGTCGCCGGCGATCCACTGGAGCTGACGTACGCGCTGGGGCTGATCAAGCTCCTGCCGGTGAACCGCGATCGCATCCCGCCGTCGCTGTATGACCACCTGTTCGAGTTGGCACCGCAGATCATCGCGGACGGACTCACTTGTCCCGCGCAAAGGAGGGATACATGAATCTTCTGGCAGGACGCATCGCCTGGAGGAATCTGTGGAGGCATGCGCAGCGGACGATCCTGATGATCGCGATCGTCGCATTCGGTAGCTGTCTGATCCTCCTCGTGTGGGGAATCATCGACGGCTTCCTCGCGTCGATGACGGGCTCGCAGGTCGACTACGATCTCGGGGACTTCCAGTTCCGCGCGGTCGGCTACGCCGACGATCCGATCCCATCGAACGGGCTGACGCCGGACCAGGTCGCCGCCGCGGAGGCGGCGCTCGCCGATCTGCGCATCGACGGCGCGGCCCCACGCCTCGAACTGTACGGCATGGTCCGCAGTTCGTACGGGACCGACGGTGCCGTCCTGCGCGGGATCGACCCGCTGAAGGAGCAGCTGACGACACAGGTCGCCGACATGGTGGTCGACGGACGTCTCGTCGCCGCCCCCGGCGAGGTCCTGCTCTCCGTGAAACTGGCCGAGAGCCTCGACGTGCGGCTCGGCGAGCGGGTCGTCGTTCTCGCCCAGGGGGAATCGGGGACGAACTCCCAGGCGCTCACCGCGGTCGGGTTCTTCGATGCGCCGCTCGCTCACCTCGACAACACGCTGTTCGCCTCGATCGATGATGCCCGAGCGTTGTCGGAGTGGGACGGCCTCACTGCGATTGCGGTCAATCTCCCCCGCGGAGCCTCCGTGGCCCGTGCGATCGATACGGTCGCCGCCCGTCTTCCGGATGGCGCCGGCATCGAGGTCGCCGACTACTTCGCCCTCAATCCGCTGGCGCGGCTGATGATCGGCGGCAGCGTCATCAAGATGATCCCCTTCGTGCTGATGATCAGCCTGCTCGCCGGGTTCGGCGTCGCCAACACCGCGTTCTACTCGGTGCTGGAACGGACGCGCGAATTCGGCGTGATGACGGCCGTCGGGATGAGCCGCCGTCTGCTGGCACAGATCGTGCTCCTGGAATCGGTGTTCGTCTCGGCGATCGGCTTCGTCGTCGGTGGCGGCATCGGCTACGGCCTGTTGATCTACCTAGAGCGATTCGGGATCCCGTTCGGCAAGCTCGTTCCCGGCATGATCGGACCGCTCGGGATTCCGGCGGTGGTCTACGCCTCGACGTCCGGATGGTACTGGGTCGCCGCGTTCTCCGTCGTCGTGTTCACCGCGTTGACCGCAGCGTGGTACCCGGCACGGCGGGCGAACCGGCTCGAGCCGGTCACCGCCATCCGAGAGGGATAGGACCATGAGGAAAGGAAGGAAGCGCATGAATCGACCGACGCTTGGCCTGTTGCTCGTCACGCTGGCCTGCGCCGCGTTCCCGATCGCGGCGCAGGAAACGCCCCCGGCCGATCCGGCGACGCTCGACGCGGCGACGATCCTCGATCGCGTCAACGAGGCGTGGCAAGGGACGAGCTTCCACGCGACCGTCCGGCTGGAGATCACGCTCGCCGGCGCGACGAAGCACCACGCCCTCGAAATCTGGACGCTCGGCGAGGAGCTGGCGCTGATCCGCGTCCTGGAACCGGAGGAGGACGTGAACAGCGGCTACCTCCAGCTCGGCGACGAGCTGTGGTACTACGCGCCGGGCATCGGCGCGATCAAGCTGCCGGCGATTGCGCTGGCCGATGCGGTGTTCGGCGCCGGGCCGTCGCTCGAGGACCTGTCGCACGGCACGCTCTCCGACGACTACGACGAGAGCGTCGAGGTTCTGCCCGACGATCCGCAGGACGAGAGCGACGCCCGTTGGCTGCTGACCCTCGTCCCTCACCCCGATGCACCGGTCGTCTACGGGAAGCTCGAACTCCGGGTCGCGGCCGACTTCACGATGGAACGGCTGGTCTACTACGACCAGCGCGGCGGGGTACTCCAAACCGCATCGTTCTCCGACGCCATCGATCTCGGGGATCGCCGCTTCCCGACGACGATCGTCATCGAGGACGCGTTCGGCGATCGAACGGTCCAACGAATCGAGGATCCGGCGTTCGACTTCGAGATCGACGCGTCGTTCTTCGCGGTCGAGACGTTCGAGAGTTGGGGGGATGACGAATGAAGGCGGCGTGGAGACACCTGAAGCGCAACCGCGGCCGTACGATCCTCACGCTACTCGCGGTGCTGATCCCGGTCTACTTCATCATCTTCATGTTCGGCTTCGCGTCGGCGAACCTCGCCGACATGTTCGAGACGGCGACGCGGATCGACACGGGGCACTTCCAGATCCGCCACGAGGAGGTGCGAGGCCTCGGCTCGGCGGTCCCGCTGATGCAGGACCCGGGGGCGGCGCTTGCCGCCGTCGACAGCGTCGACGGGATCGCGTGGCGCACGGTGCGGCTCGACCTTCCGGCGCTCGCGTCGGTCGACGACCGCTCCCAGACGGTGTACGTCCAGGGCGTGATCCCCGAGGAGATCGGGCCGGTCAGCGCGATCGGAGACCGCATCGTGGACGGGACGTACCTCGCGACCGGGGACGACGGCGTCGTCATCGGGGAGGAACTGGCCGACCTGCTGAAGATCGGCGTCGGTGACGAGCTCGTCCTCCTCGGCGCGCACCCGGAGGCGGGAATCGGTGTGTTGAAGGCTCCGGTCGCCGGGGTCTACAGCGCGCCGCTCGGCGAACTCGGGCGGACCGTCGTCCACGCCACGTTGGAGACCGCCCGTCGGCTGGCACGCTCCCCGGGCGCCGCAACGGCGATCGTCGGCCGGGTCGAGGGGGTCACCGGTCCATGGAACGCGGACCGGATCGACTCCGTCACCGCGGCGCTCGCCGGCAGCCTGCCGGAGGACCTGGAAGCTCTCGGCTGGCAGGAGCTCGTCCCGGACGTGGTCAGCTACCTGCGCATCATGGAGCCGATGCTCTGGGTGTTCGCCGGCGTCTTCTTCGCCCTCGGGGCGCTCGTCGTGGTGAACACGCTGTACTTGTCGGTGATGGAGCGCACCCGCGAACTGGGGCTCGTCATTTCCCTCGGCGCGACGCGGTGGCGGGTGATGCGGATGGTCCTGATCGAGGCGACGCTGATCGCGATCGCCGGCGCGGTCTACGGCGCGATCGCCGGCGTCGGGATCATCTGGATCATCGAGGCGTTCGGCGGGATCCCGATCTGGGGCTCGGCCGTCCAGTTCATGAAGGCGGTCGGCCTGAACCCCGTCCTGCATCTGCGGGCGTCGGCGTCCCAGGTGCTTCTGGCCGCGGCCGCGATGGCGGCCGTCGCAATCGTTGCGGCATGGTTCCCGGCGTACAGGGCGTCGAAGCTCGAGCCGGTGGAGGCGATGCGATATGTCGAGTAGCGAACTGATTCGAACGACCGATCTGCGGAAGACGTACGTGACCGGCTCAATCGAGACGCCCGCGTTGAACGGCGTCGACCTGGAGCTTCGCGAGGGCGAGTTCACCGCCGTCGCCGGGCCGTCGGGGTCGGGAAAATCGACGTTGCTCCACCTGCTGGGCGGACTCGACCGCCCCACGTCGGGCGAGATCTACCTGGAGGGGCAGGCGATGTCCGGCCTCTCGAAGGATCAACTCGCCCGGCTCCGGTTGACGAACCTCGGTTTCGTCTTCCAGGCGTACAACCTGATCCCGGTTCTCACCGTCCTCGAGAACACCGCGTTCGTTCTCGAGCTCCAGGGCATCGTCCGGAGCGAACGGATTCGGCGCGCACGCAGGATCCTCGACGAACTCGGCATCGGGCAGTACGCCGATCAGTACCCGAACCGGATCTCGGGCGGACAGCAGCAGCGCGTCGCCGTCGCCCGTGCGGTCGTCTCCGACCCATCGATCGTCCTTGCCGACGAACCGACGGCGAACCTCGACACCGCGACGAGCCTCGATCTGATCGACCTGATGCGGCGGCTGAACGAGGAGAAGGGCGCGACGTTCTTCTTTGCCACCCACGACAGCCGGTTGCTCGATCGGGTGAACCGGCTGATTACGTTGGTGGACGGCATGGTTGCGGCGGATGAATCCCGGTAGTCGGCAACCATGAGCCGCCCTCCGGAATGCACTTGACGATCTGGATCGCTAGATAGAGGCCTCAGATGACGTTGACGATGCCCTCGTGTCGTCGCATAGCAGAGGGCGCCGTCCGCAGCGCCGCAACGTAGCTGCAGAGGAAAGCGAGGGAATGTGCGACGCGCATTCCCTCCCCTGTCTGCGCCACCGATGGGGCAGGATCGCCTCAACATCGACGTTCGACAGCCCATCCAACGCGAGAACGGTGTTCCTGAGGGACTCCGTTCTCGCCCCTGTCTGGCCCTATAGGCCAGGCAGTCAGTCGGCCGCGAAGCCGATCCAGACGTCCATCGGGCCGGCGAAGCAGAGGGTGTTGCCGAACGCGGCACTCGCTCCTTCGCACGTGCGGTCGAAGCCGCCGGTGATGTGCATCGGGACGTACTTCCCGGCCCGGAGACCGTCGATCAACGCCCCTTGGTACTCCGGCATGGTCATCAGGAACCACGGAACGAGGGCGATGTCGATACCGATGTCGGCGAGCCCGTAGTGCAGGAACCACTCCCGCGCGAGCGTGTCGGTCACGTCGCCGGGATGGAAGACGGTCCACTCACCGAGCGTGAACAGGAAGCCGAGGTTCGGAGGCCCGTGCGGGAACTCGTGGACCCGGATCGACAGCCCGTCCGCCTCGACGACCGTCGACTCCTTCTCACCGAGATCGATGCCGATCAGCCGATTCGCGTCGACCTCCGGGTACGCCTGCACGATCCGATCGACGACGTCGGGCGTCGAGACGACGATCGCCTCGCGGTTCGTGCGAAGGTTGTCCGCCACGATCGTCGCGCTGAAGTGATCGCTGTGGCGGTGCGTGATCAGGATCAGGTCGGCGTCGAACGGCGGCTCCGCGGTGCGCATCGCCTCCTGAGATTCCGCCGAGACGCTCTGCGTGAGCAGCGCGTCGATCAGAATCTTGCGTCCCCCGGCCTCGATCGCGAATCCGGCGTTCTGCACGAGCGTCAGAACGATCGCCGCTTCGTCGATCCGGGCGAAGACGACCTCTTGCTCGGCGCAACCTCCCGCGGGGTCGCACACTCGAACCTGCAGCGTCTCGGCGCCAATCCATCCGTCACTCGGTGCGCTGATGACGAGTCGTCCATCCACCACCGAGGCAGTTAGGTCACGATGCCCCTCGACCGACCACTCAAGATCGCTGTTCCCGTGATCGACATCGGTCGCGAGACCCCCGAGCGATACCGGTCCGAACCGCTCCCCGGAGCGGACGATCCGGTGCGGAATCCGCGACAGAACGGGGACGTCGTTCACCTCGCATACGGTGAACGCTGCCTCGCGCGCGGCGCACTCGCCGGCCGGATTGCAGACCTCGAAGCGGATCGTTTCCGCCCCGGTCCATTCCTGATCGGGGACGACGATCATCAGCCGATCGAGGTACGGCAGGACACGGAGATCGACTTGACCGGTGAACGTCCAGTTCAGATCCTCGAAGGCATACTCGGGATCGCTGACGAGCTCCGCAACCCGGATCGGTGCAAACAGGAGGCCCTCGCGGATCGTCTGGCTCACGATCGCAGCCAGTTCCGGGGCTGCGACGGCGGCTGCAGCGATCCCCCACAGGATCGCCAGAATCTCTGCACACGCGATGAATGCCCGGCGCATGCCCGACTCCTCCTACACTGCGGTGTTTGCCAGGTCCGCAGCCACGGCACGCAGCGCCTCGACGCGCTCGTACGGGACGCGGATCGATCCGATACTCTCCTTCGTCGAGTCCGGGCCGTGGTCGTCGGAACCGCCGGTTAGCAGGAACCCCCGCTTCTCGGCCATCGTGCGCAGGATCGCCGGCTCGATCGTCAGGCCTCGGTTCGCGGCGTCGTACGGGTAGTACGTCTCCAATCCATCCACGCCCGCGGCGGCCAGCTCGTCGAGGAACGCCTCCCAGTCGTCGACCTTCATCAGACACGGGTGGGCAAGCGACGTCACGCCGCCGGCCCGATGGACGAGGGCGACGACATCGCGGAAGTCATCCTTCTCGATCGGTGCGTAGCACGGGGCTCCGCGCTTGAGCAGCTTGCCGAACGCCTCGGAGAAGCTCGCCACGACACCGCGGTCCACAAGGACACGTGCAAGATGCGGGCGCCCGAGGTTCCCCACGGCGACGCCCCGGACATCCGACAACTCGATGTCGATGTCCAGCGTCTCTCGGCAACGACGGACCATCTCCTCCATTCGTTCGACCCGAGCTGCCTCCATCCCACCGAGGAACGAACGCAGCTCTCGGTGTAGCGGGTCGAAGAAGTAGCCGAGGATCTCGCCGGTGACGCCGTCGAAGTCGGCCTTGATCTCGACACCGGCGATCACCTCGACGCCGTGGATCGTCGTCATCCGCTCGTTGATGACGTCGGAGATCACATCGTGATCGGTGATGGCAATACAGGCGAGCGACGCGGCCCTCGCCCGGCGCACCTGTTCGTCCACGCTCATCGTGCCGTCCGAAGCGACGGTGTGCATATGCAGATCGGCGGGCCCGTGGGTTGTCATGTGGTGTCGTTGCGCTCCTTCCAGATGCGATCGAGGATTCCATTGACGAACGACCGTGCCTGCTCGGTGCCGTACTTCTTCGCCAGCTCCACCGCCTCGTCGATCGCGACCTCGGGGGGAACCTCGTCGAAGTAGAGTAGCTCGTAGACTCCGAGACGCAGGATGTTGCGATCGATGAGGGCCAGCCGCTCGAACCGCCAGCCGACCGTTCGCTCCCCGATCATCCGGTCGATCTCCTGGCGCCGCTCGCCGACGCCGTGGAAGACGCTCTCGATGTAGTCCCGCTGATCGCCGGGCACCACGTCCTCGAGCATCTCGTGAAGTGGGGTATCGACGTGCTCGCGCCGGTAGAGCGCGGAGAGGAGGAACTCGCGGGCTTCGCGTCGCTGCATCAGGGGCCGAACAGCCGGCGGAAGACGGAACGAAGGCGGCGTTTGATGTCGGCGCGGGAATCAAGCCACATCCCGACCAGGAATCCGCCCACGGCGAACCCCAGGAGGATCAGCACGATCCGCCAGCCGACGAGAACGAACAACAGGCCGATCACGAGACCGACGGCGACGCCGACGACCTTCGCGTTAAGCGTCCAGTTCATCGTCGATGACCTCCCGTCGGCCCGGTTCACCGTCGTTCGGTCGGATACTCCGCACGAAGACGGTCACCTCACGCACTTCGACGCCGGTTCGGTCCGTCACGTGCTGCGTCAGCTCGCGCTGGATCCGTTCGCCGACATCGGTCACCCGCTGATCCGGTGTCAACGCCGTTCGAACGCGAATCGCGACGCCGTTGTCGTATCGACGGAGCGAGACCCGGAATCGGTCGATCCCGACGTCGTTACGAAGGATGCCACTGATGAACTCCCGCACCGCCGCCGGCGAGACCTCGACCCGCCCCCATTCGCCGGAGCGGGAGTAGAGGACCTCATTCAGCCGGTCGTCCGCGAGGACGAGCAGGAAGTGCAGCGCAATCAGCAGCACCGCGACGCCGAGCAGGAGAAGAAGGAGCATCCACCCCACGTCCGAGAACGCCGCGGAGACGGTGCCCACCGACAGGATCCCGCTCCCGGACACGATCAGCGTGACGCCGAGGCCGAGGGAGAAGAGGAATGCGAGGTAGTGAAGAACGGTGAGCAGTCTGAACTGCCTCATTCTTCCTCGACCTCCTCAGGTTCCTCGTCCGTCTCGACGAGTCGCTGCACGTCAATGTTCACGGAGCCGACGCGCAGCCCGGTCATCCGCTCGATCTCCGCCTTGATTCGCGTCTGCACCTGCTTGGCGACCTTGTGGATCGGATTGCCGTACAGAACGGTAATGCGGACCGTCACCGTGACCACATCGCCCTCGACCGTCGTGTCGACGAACCGCTTCATCCCCTCGCCCCGCCGGAAGGTGCTATCGCTGTCACGCAGATTCGCGATCCCATCGATCTCCGACGCGGCAATCCCCGCGATCGCGGTCACGACGTCCTTGGAGATCCCGACACTGCCTTTCTCTGCCTCAGCCATCTCAAGCCTCCTCGGAGTCGTGCGTGTGAGGCGGTGCGACCTTCTTCACGTAGACGTCGATGCCGCTCACGCGGATTCCCGCCAGGTTCTCGATGTCGCGCTGCACGTTCTGCTGCACACCCTGAGCCACTTCGTGAACCGGGTATCCGTACTCCACCGCGATGCGAAGTTCCAGGCGCACTTCCTCACCCGAGAGCTCGGTCTTGATGTTCGGCGCCAGATCCTCCCCGCCGAAGATGCTCATCAGACCGCCGGACGATCCTCCGGAGGACTTCGCGATTCCGTCGACCCGCTCGGCAGCAATCCGCGCGATCGACGCGATGACGTCCTCGGCAATGGAGATACGACCGTCTTCGTCGACGATCTCCACTCTCTTGTCGGCCATGCTTCCTCCTTACAGGCGTTCCACGTATCGACCCGTCCGGGTATCGATCTTCAGCGTGTCTCCTTCCTTGACGAACAGCGGCACCTGCACGACGGCTCCCGTCTCGAGCGTCGCCGGCTTCTCAACGTTGGAGACGGTATCTCCCTTCACACCGGGTTCCGTCGAAGTCACCTTCAGCTCGACGAAGTTCGGGACGGCCACCTTCACCATCTCATCCTGGTAGTAGAGGCCCTGAACCGTCGTTCCCTCGACGAGGAACTTCGCCTGTTCGCCGAGTGCGTCCCCCGGAAGCGGGAACTGATCGAATCGCTCCGAGTCCATGAAGACGTAGTCCGTTCCGTCGTGGTACAGGTACTGCAGCGCACGCGTCTCGAGGTAGGCCGACTCCGTGTTCTCAGAGCCCTTGAACGTGGCGGAGAGGACCTTGCCCGTCTTGAGATGCTTCAGCTTGGTCTTCGCCACCGCCCCCGCGCGACCTCGTTTCGAGTGCTCGTACTCGACGACTTCGTAGAGTTCACCGTCGTACAGGATGGCCATCCCGCGACGCATTTCGCTGACCGAAAGCCCCATGGTTCCGTTCTCCCTTCTCGGTCCGCTCCGCGACGTCCGCGGCGTGCCGGACTCTCCGCGCAGCGGTACGCCGGCGCATATGATAGCGTGAAACGCGGTGGAAGGGGTGTACTCGGCGCTACGGCCAGCGCACGATCCGAAGCCCGACCGGAATGATGCCTCGATCGACCATCCCGAGCTTCTCGGCGGCGCCCTTGGACAAGTCGATGATTCGTCCCTCGATGAACGGGCCGCGATCGTTGATCCGGACGACGATGCTCCGGCCCGTATCGAGGTCGACGACCCGCACGATCGTCCCGAACGGGAGCGTCTTGTGCGCGGCGCTGATCCCGTTCATGTCGTAGATCTCGCCGTTGGCCGTCAAGTTGCCGTCGAACCCGGGACCGTACCACGATGCGATGCCGGTCTCGTAGTACGGGCCGAACGTCGAGAAGAGCACGGCCGCGGCGACGAGGACGACCGTGCCGAGGACATAGAGTATCGATTCGTTCATCGGGCCGAGTATAGGAGCGCTCCCCGAGCCCTACAACCAGGGCCCTCTGCGGGACCACAGCGACTGGATCCCGTCGGCCGCGATGTGGGTCAGATTCGGCAGGTACAACCCGATAAGGACGGCGACAACAAGCGAGAGGGGGAGAACGAGCCGCGGCGTCCCGTCGTCGGTCAAGAAGGCGTACAGGCACAGCGCGGTCAGGCCGATCAGACCGACGTAGGCGATCCGAGAGATCGGCCCGAACAGCGGGTGATGAGAGATTCGCCGGTGCTTGAACGCAGCGGCGTACGGCGCCCACAGCCAACGCAGCGGCCCCCAACGGCGATACGAGTCGCTCTTCGCGAGGTCGAGATCGGGGCTGAGTAGCAACATCGAGAACAAGTACGCGGAGACGAATGCGGCGATCTCCCCGCTGCCGATCCAACCGCGCACCCCGCAGACGAGGCCGATCCCGGTCCAGACCGGCAGTAGCCCCGCTTCGATTCGCAGATGGGTCTTCCCGGACGGCATCTTCCTCCCCTGCGCCACGATAGCGCGATCCCATCTGCAGTTCAACCGCCTTGACGGCATTGGGAACGAAGGATACAATCCGTTAGCAGGCTCGTACTCCAAGTGCTAAACAACACCGGAGGAGGAGATAGCAGATGGCAATCAAGCCGTTGGGAAAGCGCGTACTGGTCAAGAGGCTCGACCCCGAGGAGAAGAAGTCCGCCGGGGGAATCGTACTGCCTGAGAGCGCGAAGAGCGAGAAGGTCGTGCGCGCGGAAGTCGTGGCCGTGGGGTCCGACGAGAAGCTCGAGGTCAAGGTCGGCGACCAGATCATCATCTCGGACAGCTTCTCCAACACCGAAGTGATCGAGGGTGAGGAGAAGTATCTGCTGGTCAAGGAATCCGAGATCCTCGCGATCATCGAGTAGCTCAGCCAAAGGGGGAATGGAAGAATGGCCAAAGAAGTCATTTTCGGCGAGGAAGCACGCCGCCGAATGAAGGACGGAATCGACAAGCTGGCCGACGCGGTGCGAATCACCCTCGGCCCCCGCGGGCGAAACGTCATCATCGACAAGAAGTTCGGCAGCCCCGACATCACGAATGACGGCGTCACGATCGCGCAGGAGCAGGAGTACAAGGACGAGTTCGAGAACATGGGTGCCCAGCTCGTCAAGGAGGTTGCCTCCAAGACGAACGACATCGCCGGCGACGGTACGACGACGGCGACGATCCTCGCCCACTCGATGATCGAGGAAGGGTTCAAGAACCTCGCCGCCGGCGCCAATCCGATGGAACTGAAGCGCGGACTCGAGAGGGGCTCCGCGCTCGTCGTCGACGAGCTCCGAAAGGTCAGTCGCGAGCTGAAGACGAAGGAAGAGACGGCTCAGGTCGGCGCGATCTCCGCCAACGACGAGTCGATCGGCAAGATCATCGCCGACGCGATGGAATCAGTCGGCGACGACGGCGTCATCACTGTCGAGGACTCCGACACGATCGATACCTACTTCGATGTGGTCGAGGGAATGCAGTTCGACCGCGAGTACATCTCGCCGTACTTCGTGACGGACCCGAAGAAGATGGAAGTCCAGCTCGACAAGCCGCTGATCCTCGTGACCGATCAGGAGGTCAAGGCGGCGCAGGACCTCGTCCCGCTGCTCGAGAAGGTCGTCCAGACCGGCAAGCCGCTCCTGCTGATCGCCAAGGACGTAACCGGTGAGGCACTGACGACGCTCGTCCTCAACAAGCTGAAGGGGACGCTGACGAGCTGTGCCGTCAAGGCGCCCGGCTTCGGCGATCGGCGCAAGGCCATGCTCGAAGACATCGCCGTCCTGACCGGCGGAACCGTCGTCGCCGAGGATGCCGGCATGCAGATCAAGGACACGACGCTCGACATGCTCGGGACCGCCGAGAACGTCAAGGTCGACAACAACAACACGACGATCATCGGCGGCAAGGGCAAGACGGAGTCGATCCAGGGGCGCATCGAGCAGATCGAGGCCCAGATCGAGACGACGGACTCGGACTACGACCGCGAGAAGCTCGAGGAGCGAAAGGCGAAGCTCGCCGGCGGCGTGGCCGTGATCAAGGTCGGGGCTCCGACCGAGACCGAGCTGTCCGAGAAGAAGCACCGCATGGAGGACGCGCTCGAGGCGACCAAGGCCGCCGTCGACGAGGGCATACTCCCGGGCGGCGGTGTCGCGCTGTTGAATGCCGCGAAGGCGCTCGAGGGGAAGAAGTTCAAGGGCGACGAAGCGGTCGGCTTGGCGATCCTGAAGCGGTCGCTCGAAGCGCCGCTGCGCCAGCTGGCCCTCAACGCCGGCTTCGAGGGCGCGATCGTCGTCGAGAAGGTTCGCGAGCAGGACAACGGTGTCGGATTCGACGTCGCGACCGAGGAGTACCGCGACATGTTCGATGCCGGCATCATCGACCCAACGAAGGTCACCCGCTCGGCGCTTCAGAACGCCGTGTCGATCGCCGGGATGCTCCTGACGACCGACGCGCTCGTCGCCGAAATCAAGGAAGACGAGCCGGCGGCTCCGCCTCCGATGCCGGGAGGCATGCCGTACTAGCGTAGATCGACGCATCGCTTGGACTGCCCCTTCCGCTCGATTACCATCGAGCGGAAGGGGTTTATCTTGATACGATGATGCGGACGCTCGGTCTAGCTCTTGGTGGCGGTGGGGCGCGCGGCCTGGCGCACCTCGGAGCCCTCCTCGCACTCGATGACGCGGGGATCCCGGTCTCGATGATCTCCGGAACCAGCATGGGCGCCGTCATGGGTGCCGCGAAGGCAATCGGAGCCGACCTGACGATGCTTCGGCGGGTCCTCGAGATGATCGACCTCAACGACCTGCTTCAGGTCACCGACAGCACCCTACGCGAGCTGCAGAAGCTGATCAGTCGCAGCGTAATGGAGTACGTCCGCGGCTCCTCGTGGCGGGAAGAGGATGCGGTACCGCACGACTTGGCTCGCCTTCGCGAGCTGTTCTCGCTCCTCACGGCACGCAAATCGTTCGAGGACACGCGAATCCCGTTCGCCGCCGTCGCGGCCGACCTCGAAACCGGCGAGCGCGTCGTCCTCCGGACCGGAAGCCTCGCCTCGGCGCTGACGGCAAGTACGTCGATCCCGGGCATCTTCTCCCCGGTTGCGCACGACGGGCGCTATCTGATCGACGGCGGGATCCTGGAGAAGCTGCCGGTCGACACGGTGCTCGATCTGGGCGCGGAGGCGGTCGTCGCCGTCGATACAGGAGCCCCGCTCGATCGCGTCGTCGATACCTGCCTCGACGCCTTGCTCCAATCCCAGCGTGCGACCTCACGCTTCCTGACCGGGCTGCAGCTCGACCTCGTGCGCGAGCGGCTCGGCGATCGACTCGTCGTCGTCTGCCCGAACGTCGGTTGGATCCGGATGTTCGGCTTCGAACACAGCGCCGAGGCGATCCAGGCGGGCGAGGAAGCAGTCCGCGCCCGCCTGGACGATATACGACACGCTCTCACGGACGCACCCGCCTGACTACTCGCCGTTCCTGATCACAAGCGAAGGGCTCTCCGCGAGGCCCCTGCGGCCCGAGGCGTCCGCCGAAAGCACCCGCAGGACAACTCCGTCTCCGTCAGGATGCAATGTCGTGTCCCACGCGTAGTTGCCGCCGTTCGCGAGGTTCTCGACGATCACCTCCCACGTGCCGCCCTCGTCGTACGAAAGCTCGATCGAGATCCCAAGCGCCTCCGCAGGTCCGTCCGGATCGACCGCAATCCACTCGACGATCACGATCCCGGACAACACCTGCCCCTCGACGAGAGGGGCAAGCAACTCGACCCGCGGAGCGGTCAACGCGAGGATCCGCGCCCCGTTCTCACGGCCCGGCGTTCCGTTCACGGCGGCTCCATCCGCGTCGATTCCGTTGCGAATCGTGCCGTCGTTGCTCGCCCACGTCGCAGGCTCGGCGTACGGATCGAGTCGCTCCATCGAGGCGTACGGCGGCTCGCCATCTCCGGCCGATCCCGCCGGCCACCCGTCGGTCGACGCATCGACGCGGTCGACCACCTCCCCCATGGGGTTCCGCAGTTCGATGGCGGTCCCGGCGTTCGACAGCGCTCCGACGTACACCACGCCGGCATCGACATCGGCGATCGTCCCGTCGTCCGACCGCTCGAGCAGGAGGTAGCCGCCCGCCTCCAGCGTGCTCCGTTCCACCTCCCGCGTGCTTCCCTCGACCGTGCCGAGATGGACCGTCGTATCGCCGAAGACGAGCGTCCAGCCCGCCAGATCGACGACACCGTCCGTCGTGTTCAGCAGCTCGATCCACTCGTCGCTCGAACCGGCCGCCGTCCCGCTCCACGCAACCTCGTTGATCACCACGCTCGCTCCGGCGCACGCCGCACCGATGAGAAGCATCGCTCCGACGACTACCGTTGCTGCCCGTCCGATCCTTCCGTCCATTTCATCTCCTCCTTGCGCTGCAAGTATCTCACTTTGCAGCGAAGGTATGATAACGTCTTTGCAGTAGAGATGCACGCGGGCATTGTGACTCGCCGCCATTCGCCCGTAGAATCATCGTTCCCACAACCCGTCGCGTCCGAAAGGAGACCCGTGCGCGTCCATCAGATTCAGACCGGCGGAGATCGCAACTTCGCCTACGTCGTCGCCGACGACGCCACCCGCGAAGCCGTCGTTATCGATCCGTCGTACGCACCCGACCGCGTCGTCGCCACCGCTCAGGACGACGGCCTGACGATCGTTCGAGCGTTCTGCACGCACGATCATCACGATCACACCAACGGGAATGTCGAGTTCGAGCGCCTGACGGGGGTCCGCGCCCTGCTGTTCGGCGACGCCGACCCCGAGACCGGACAGGCTGTCGGAGCCGGCGCGGCTTTCGCGCTCGGCGATCTGACGATCGAGATCCTTCACACACCCGGACATACCCCCGACTCGATCTCCCTGCGTATCGGGGACGCCGTGTTCACCGGCGACACGCTGTTCGTCGGCAAGGTCGGCGGCACCGACCTCGCCGACGGCGCCGAGACGGAATTCAAGTCGCTGCACGAGACGCTGCTCGCGCTTCCGGACGCAACCCGTGTGTTCCCGGGTCACGATGTCGGCGTCGCCCCCGAATCGACGATCGGCCGCGAACGGGAGACGAACCCGTTCCTTCTTCGCACCGATCTCGACGCGTTCATCGACCTGAAGCGCAACTGGGCCGCCTACAAGGAGGAGCACGGAATCGCGTGACCTGGTACGAGGACTCGTTCGGCAAGGACTACCTGACGCTCTACCCGCACCGAAACCTCGCGGAGGCGCGCGCCGACATCGCGGCGATCGTCGCCTTGATCGACCCGCCGCCGGGTGCGCCGCTACTGGATCTCTGCTGCGGCGGCGGCCGACACCTCCGCGCGCTCCACGAGGCCGGCTTCACCGATCTGACCGGCGTCGATCTCTCCCAGCACCTTCTCGACGTCGCGCGGGATCGCCTCGACGCGGTCGGCGGCTCGGCGATCCGTCTCGACCGGGCGGACATGCGCAACCTCCCATACCGCGAGCGGTTCGAGACCGTCCTCTCCCTGTTCACGTCGTTCGGCTACTTCCCGGATTCGGCGGAGGACGAAGCCGTGCTCCACGCCGCTCATGCCTCGCTGCACCCCGAGGGCACGTTCCTGCTCGACACGCTCAGCCGGACATGGACGATCGACCACCTCGAGCCGCACACTCAACGGACGGTCGACGACCTCCGACTCACGATTCGAAGGGCGATCTCCGCCGACGGCCTCCGCGTCGAGAAGGAGACCCGTGTCACGTCCGCCGGTGTCCCGCCGAAGCTCTACCGGGAGTCCGTCCGCATGTACACCGCCGACGAGCTGCAGGCCCTCCTCGATCGAGCCGGTTTCGCCGACGCTCGCTTCCACGGCTCCTTGGACGGTCGGGCGTACGATGCGAAGTCACCGCGGATGATCGCCATCGCGCGGCGCCCGAGGGAGTCGTCGTGATTGTCGAGCGAATCGACGCCCGCGTGCTGCACGCCGACAACCGTTTCTTCCTCGACTACCTCGGCGGGGAAGCTGCGGCCCGGGGCCTGTTCGAGCACGCGCCGGACGCCGTCGACGCCGCGGCCGCTTCACGACGCGCTGCGGACATCCCTCGCGCGGATCTCGTCGATCTCCTTCGTCCCTACAACGAGCGGCTCGACGCCTCCGACGCGGCACTCGCGCATATCGATGCACTCGCGCACCCCGATGCGCTCTGCGTGATCGGCGGCCAGCAGGCCGGCTTCCTCGGCGGACCGCTGTTCGTCGCGCACAAGATCCGTTCGATCCTCGCCGTCGCCGCCCGCCTCGCCGCCCGGCTGGGCGCTCCGGTCGTCCCGATCTTCTGGCTCGCCACGGAGGATCACGACTTCACGGAGATCAACCGCATCCGCACGCTCGACGCCGCCGGCGACCTGCGAACGATCTCGTTCGCTTGGGACGGCCGCGGCCGCCCGATCGAACGACTTCCGATCACCTCGGAGATCCGCGTCGCAGCGGACGAAGCACTCGCACTCCTTCCCTAGGCACGAGGCCATCTGCGCGACCTGTTCACGCCCGATGCGTCCGACGACTACGGCAGGTGGCACGCTCGGATCTGGTCGCGGTTGTTCGCCGACGAGGGTCTCGTTCTCGTCGAGCCGAGGACGGTCCGTCCACTCGCCGGGCCGCTCTTCGCCCGCGTGCTCTCGTCGACCGACGCGATCGCCGCCGCGCTCGGGGAGTCCGCCAACGCCCTGCGAGCAGCCGGCTACGACATCCCGCTCGACCCCGACGCGACCGGCGGCCTCTTCGCGTTCTCCGAGGACGGCCGACGCATCCGCGTCGAGGATCCAACCGACCACGTCGATCGAGCCGCCGCCGGTCCCGGGGGGTATTCCCCCGACGCGGCGCTGCGCCCGATCCTCGCGGACGCCCTCTTTCCGACGATCGCGTCGGTGCTCGGCCCGAGCGAGCTCGGCTACCATGCGATGCTGCGTCCGCTCTACCGTCTGTTCGAGACGCCGCAGCCCCTGATCCTTCCTCGCGACGAAGCGACGCTCCTGTCTTTTCGTCACGCATCGCTCCTCGATCGGGTCGGCGCGACCGTCTCGGACATCCTCGCCGGCACCTTCGATGCGGCGACCGCGGCGCGCTCGGCCGCATCGCCGGAGCTGCTCGCCGCGTTTGCCGACCGGAAGGCGGCGCTCCGTACTTCACTCGGACCGTTGCGGACCCTGCTCGAGCCGATCGATCCCGGATTGGACGCCCGATGGCGACAGACCGCCGATCGGATCGGCGAGCAAGTCGATCGTCTCGAGGAGCGTGCGATCGCGGCCGACCTGGCCCGAAGCGGCGTCTCGGTTCGGGAACTGCGGCGGCTGCGTGCGGAGGTGTATCCGTCCGGCAGGCCGCAGGAGCGCGTCCTATCCCTGCTCCACGCCGCGGCCCGACACGGCCTCTCGTGGGTCCACGACCTTGAGACGCCCGCGACTCCCGGCGAAACTGCCCACTACGTGCTGAGCGTGGGGGGAAACGATGGATAGAACCGACATGATGGTGTTCGGCGCCCACCCCGACGACATCGAAATCGGGTGCGGCGGCACGATCCTCAAGATGACCGACGCCGGCCGGCGGGTCGTCCTCGTCGATCTCGTTCGCGGCGAGCTCGGAACCCGTGGAAGCGCGGAGATCCGGGCACGCGAGGCGGAGCGAGGCATGCAGATCCTCGGCGCACACGCGCGGGAGAACCTCGAGCTGGAGGATGGGCACATTCGCATCACGCGCGAAGGACGACTTCGCGTCGCCCGGGCGATCCGCCGGTGGAAGCCGGAGACCGTCTTCCTCCCGTACTGGGAGGATCGCCATCCGGATCACTCTCACGCTTCCAGACTCGTCTACGAAGGGACGTTCCTCGCCGGGCTGTCCCGCTTCGACACCGGGCAGGAGAGCTTCCGCCCGACGAGGCTGATCTACTACATGGGGTGGTACGAGTTCGACCCGACGTTCATCGTCGATATCACGGACCAATTCGAGCGGAAGATGGAGGCGATCTACGCCTACTCGACCCAATTCCGCCCCGACGGCTCGCCCGACCCGCAGACCCGATTGACGTCGCCGAACACCGACTGGCTGATCCGGAGTCGGATGGCCTACTACGGCGCCCGGATCCGAGTCCACTACGGCGAGGGATTCCTGATCCGCGGGCACCTCGCGGTCGACGACCCGCTCGGACTCGATTTCCGATCGTTCTAGGAAAGGAGGAGGAGTGCGCATCGGCATCTGCTGCTATCCGACGCACGGCGGCAGCGGCGTCGTCGCGACGGAATTGGGGAAGCACCTCGCCGAGCGCGGCCACGAGGTCGCGTTCGTCAGCTACGCCGCACCGCTGCGACTGACGGAGCTCCCGCCGCGCGTCAGCTACCACGAAGTCGAGATCGAGCAGTATCCGCTGCTCAAGCACTTCCCGTACACGCTCGCCCTCGCGTCGAAGATGGCGGAGGTCGCACGACAGAAGGAACTCGACGTACTGCACGCGCACTACGCGATCCCGTTCGGCGCCGCCGCCCTGCTGGCGAAGCAAATCGTCTCGGAGCGCGACCTGAAGGTGGTCCTGACACTGCACGGGACCGACATCACGCTCGTCGGCAACAACGTATCGTTTAAGCCGGTGACCACGATGACGATCCAACATGCGGACGCGGTCACCGTCGTTTCGAACTGGCTGAGGGAAGAGACGGTGCGCCAGTTCCCGATCGATCGTGAGCTATCCGTCGTCTACAACTTCATCGATCCCGAGCGTCACGAGGACGAGACCTGTCACTGCATCCCCGATTGCCCGCGGCGATCGCAGAAAACGCTGATGCACATCTCGAACTACCGACCGGTGAAGCGGGTTCGCGATGTCGTCGCCGTCTTCGCCGGCGTCGCTCGGCAGATCGACAGCCGCCTGATCCTCGTCGGCGACGGGCCGGAACTCCCGGTAGCGAGGGAGGCCGCGGAGGAACTCGGCGTGCTCGATCGGGTGACGTTCGTCGGCGTGGCCGATCGCGTTGCGCCGCTGCTGGCGGCAGCCGACCTGCTGCTCCTTCCCAGCTCGACGGAGAGCTTCGGTCTTGTCGCCCTCGAAGCCATGGCGAGCGGTGTGCCGGTCATCGGCACGGACATCGGAGGGATTCCCGAGGTCGTTCGCCACGGCGAGACCGGCTACCTCGCGCCGGTCGGCGACATCGAGCGAATGACGACATGTGCACTCGATCTCTTGCAGAACGTGGAGCGCTACAAGCAGTTCTGCGCCGCCGCACGACGCCGCGCAGTCGAGCGGTTCGCGTTCACGGAGCACGTCCCGGCATACGAGTCGGTCTACCGCGATGTCGTCGGGGAGTAGACCGGGAGGTCAACGGATGCCCGGCATCCGGGAATCGATCGCCGTCGTGCTCCTGTTGCTGCTCGCCGGCGCCGGCGCCCACGGCGAACACCCCGCACACTCCCCGTCCTACGAGATGACCGTCGCGGTCGACTACGACGCGGGAACGTACGCCGGCGATCTGCGCGTCGAGACGACGAACGTGACCGGCGCCCCGCTCGGAGAGCTCTTCTTCCGCCTGTATCCGAACGCCAGCGGCATCTACGGGGGCGCGGCGCTTGACGTCCCCGAGGTTCGCGTCGGCGATCGGATCGTCGACACGGCGACGTACGTCGATGACACCGTCTTGCTTGTCCCGCTTCCCGACCCCCTTGCGCCGGGCGAATCGGTCGCCGTCTCTCTCGCATTCGAGGGTTGGGTCGACGACTGGACCGCCGGAGCCGCGCCCCGCCCCGGCACGTACGGCCTCCTCACCCGCTCCGACCGCGCCATGACGCTGACCGCCTTCTATCCGATTCTCGCCTTCGCCACGGACGAGGGATGGGCCCTCGATCCGGTGTTCTCGTTCGGCGATGCGCTGATGAGCGATGCATCGGACTACGACGTCTGCGTAACGGTGCGCTCCGGTCTGACGCCGATCGCATCCGGCGTGCAGGAGGAGGCGGTCGAGACGGACGGGGCCGTCACGTACCGGTTCACGATCGACGGCGCACGCGATTTCTCGATCGTCGTGGTCGACGGGTACGAGGACCAGAGGCACCTCATCGAAGACGTGACGCTGCGCACGTGGTTCACTGCGGCCAAGGCTCGCGCATCCTCCATCGCGCTGCGACACGCCGCCGACGCACTGGCGCTCTACGAAGGCCTGATCGGACCGATTCGATTCCGCGAAGTCGACATCGTCGAGGTCCCGCTCCAGGTCGCGGCGGGCGTCGAGTTCTCCGGGCTGATTCTCGTCTCCTCCGCCTACGCCGAGCGGCCGCTCCAGACGTTCTTCCAGATCATCGTCTCGCACGAGATGGCGCATCAGTGGTTCTACGCCGGCGTCGGGAGCGACGTCACGGAGGACCCATGGCTCGACGAGAGCTTCGCGACGTACCTCTCGTACCTCTATCTCAATGCGTTCGCAGGATCGGGTGTCGCATCGGCAACGCTCGAACAGTGGGAGCGGGCCTACGAGCGGTCGCGTCTCGCCGAACCGAACCTCGCCATCGACAGCCCTCTCTACGCCTTCCAAGGTTCCGCGAACTACAGCGGCTTCGTCTACTCCGGCGGCGCCGTCCTCCTGCACGCAATCCGAGAGACGATCGGGGACGACGCCTTCTTCGCCGCCCTCCATTCCTACTACGACCGCCACCTGGGCGGGATCGCGGCGCCTCGCGACCTGATCGATGCGTTCGAGACCGCCTGTGCCTGCTCCCTCGGCGAGCTCCTCGAAACCTACGACGTCGACCCGTAGCGGAACTTCGTCCGCCACGCGGTGTACGTCGGGCGTGAAAAGGAAAAGGAGGCGCCGATGATGCTCCGACGTATCGCGCTGCTCGCGTTGTCCGTTCTCCTGCTCTCCCCGGTCGCCCAAGCGGCCGATCCCGCGGCCGGGTTTCCGCAGACGAACTACTACCTTCTTCCGCTCGGCATCCTCGCTGCCGACATCGAGTCGATTCGGCAGTCCGTGCAGTCAAGCGGCACCTCCGTGATCGCCTACAACGGGGGCTCGGTGGAGGCGATCCGGGGCGACGGCACCGTCCCGATGGTCGCCGAGTCGGTCCTGTCCGACGAGCGACTGATGGTCATCGACGGCGACCGGTTCCTGCTTCGCGCCCCCGGTGAGGGGTTCGACTACACCGTCCGACCGGCCGAGGATGGCTACGAACTCGTCATCGATCCGCAACGTGACCTCTCGATGGCCGACGTGCTCGGGTCGGTTCTCCCCGAGCTTCAGTCGGCCGGCATCGTCGGGAGTGATTTGAGTCTGGACATCCGATCGTTCGCCAAAGACGATCTCAAGGGCCCGCCCCCGCCGGACGGCGTCGCGATCGACTCGACTCTGTACGGCCTGCGCGTCGCCCGCGACTGGTTCGGCTACGCCGCCATGAAGGGACTGACCGTCACCGGACTGCGAGTCGAAGTCGTCGCCGAGCTCGCAGCCGGTGCCGCGCTGCCCGCCTCGTTCCTTCCCTACTCGATCGAAGAGGCCGACGGACTCGTGAAGCTCTCGCTGCCAATCGACCGGCTGCTTGCGCTCGCCGGATCGTCCGGGATCGCGTATGTCCGCCCCCCGTACCGACCGTCGGTACCGTAGCAAAGGAGATGCCATGAAGCGGATCACCCTCGTTGTCCTCTTCCTCGGACTTGCCGCCCTCCCCGTCGCCGCGAGCGCGCAGCTCGTGATCGGAATCGACCAGGGGGCGCGGACCGAATGGGCGGAGATCGCCACGTCGTTCGAGGCGCAAACCGGCGTGTCTGTCGCACTCCGGCCGTACCCGGCCGCGTCGATTGCGCAGCAGATCGTGCTGCAATCGTTCGCCCGCTCGGGCGAACTCCATCTCGTGATGGTCCCGTCGAATTGGGGCGCGTCGCTCGCCCGTTACCTGGTCGACCTCTCCGACTATGCCTCGACGCTCGCGGCACGTGGCGCGGAATTGGTGACCTTCTCGAACCGGATCGTCGGCGTCTCGTTGCCGACGTCGTCGTCTTGGTTCCTCGCCGTCCTTGCTTGGCCGGACGATCCGGGCCTGGCGACCGATTTCCTGATCCACGCCGCGACGGGAGGCTCGACGACGGCCATGGCCGTCGCGACGCCGCAGGCCGGCTCCGCCGCGACGTCGCCGGCGACGATGAAGATGGCTGCCGCCGATCACAACCCGCTCCTCGACGGTGCCCTCGGGGCACTCCTCGGTGCCGCGAAGGGCGCCACCACGGGACCCGCCTCCCCGGACGGCCCGGTGTCCGCCGACTCGCAGGCCGCAGTGGCCCGCGTCGCATCGCAGTACGGCGTAGCGCTCTCGTCCGTCGGCACAGTGACCGTCGTTCTCGAATCGCAGCCGGGCCGGAGCACGTCGTCGACCGCCGCCGCGCTCGCCGCCGCCGGCGTCAACCGCGCGGCGATCGAGACCACCGCGACCCTCGTCAAGGCGACGGTCTCGCTGTCGCAGCTCTCCAGCATCGCCGGCGGCATCTCCGGCGTTTCATTCATCCGCCCGCCGTACATCCCGTACCCGATGGCGGTGACGAGCCAGGGCGTCGCCGCGATCGGTGCCGACGCGTACCACGCATCGGGATACGACGGCAGCGGCGTGAAGATCGCAGTGATCGACCTCGGCTTCGCGGGCCTCTCGGCCGCTCGAGCGCGCGGTGACATCCCGTACTCGGCCGCGGAGCACGACGTGACCGGGACCGGACTCGAGACCGGCATCACACACGGCACCGCCGTCGCGGAGATCGCCCATGACGTCGCGCCGGCCGCCGAACTCCACCTGATCAAGATCGCCGACGAGGTCGACCTCGACGCCGCGGTCACGTACTGCCTCAATCAGGGAATCGACGTGATCAATCACTCGCTCGGGTGGTACAACACGAACTACTACGACGGAACCGGGACGATCCCGGATATCGCGCGCCGCGCGATATCCGGCGGGATCCTCTGGGTCAACGCCGCCGGCAACGAGGCGGAGAGCCACTGGGAAGGGCTCTTCTCGGACGGGAATTCCGACGGATGGCTCGACCAAACGATCACCTTCTACGCCTCCGGCGGCTCGCAGATCATCCTCTTCCTGACGTGGAACGATTGGCCGCAGGCGTCCTCCGACTACGACCTCTACCTGTACGATCCGGCAAGCACCCCCATCGCCTCGTCGACGAAGTACCAAACCGGGACCGAGGAACCGACCGAGTCGATTCAGGTCGCAGCGACGATGAGCGGCACGTACTCCGTGCGCATCCGAGGCGCGGGCTACCGCTCTCTCGAGCTGTTCAGCCTCAACCACTCGCTGACGCCGGCCGTCGCCTCCAGCTCGATCCTCGCCCCGGCGAACACTTCCGAAGTCGTCGCCGTTGGGGCAATCGACCACGCCTCGTACACGAGCGGCCCGCAGGAGTCGTACAGCTCGCAGGGGCCGACGAATGACGGCCGGACGAAGCCGGACCTCGCCGCGCCCGACAAGGCGACGACCGGCACCGCACCGTACACGACGTTCTACGGCACCTCCGGCGCGGCACCGCACGTGGCGGGCGCCGCGGCGCTCCTGCTCGATCGGGATCCGAGCCTGAGCGGTACGGCCCTGCGCTCTCTGCTCCTGTCGCAGACGATCGCGATGGGCAGCCCGAACGTCTACGGCAACGGCCGCCTCTTCCTGCAACCGCCGTCGAGCCCGAATCAGCCGCCGACGGCTTCGTTCTCGTTTGTCCCGGCTTCACCGACCGTCGGCGTCGCAGTCTCGTTTGACGGGACGGCCTCGACCGATCCGGATGGCTCGATCGTCTCGTACAGCTGGAGCTTCGGCGACGGGTCGAGCGGCTCGGGTGCCACGGCACAACATGCCTACAGCGCACCCGGCACGTACACCGCTCGGCTGACAGTGACCGACGACGATGGCGCCACCCACAGCCGAACCGCCTCGGTCTCGGTGAGCTCCGCAGCGAACCAGCCCCCGGTGGCGCAGTTCTCGGTCTCGCCGAGTTCCGGTCTCGTCGGCACGACGTTCACGTTCAACGCCGGTGGCTCCTACGACCTCGACGGCGGGATCGTCAGCTACCAGTGGACGTTCGGCGACGGATCGAGCGGCTCCGGTGTCACCGCACAGCATGCTTACTCGTCGCCGGGAACCTACACCGTCCGGTTGACGATCATCGACAACGACGGCGCCTCCGACACGACGACGAGATCCGTCTCCGTGTCGACGCCGGCCAACCAAGCACCTGTCGCGCAGTTCGCCGTCTCGCCGAGTTCCGGGCCCGTCGGCACGACGTTCACATTCAATGCCGGCGGCTCCTACGACCTTGACGGCGGGATCGTCAGCTATCAGTGGACGTTCGGCGACGGAACGAACGGCTCCGGTGTCACCGCACAGCATGCCTACTCGTCGCCGGGAACCTACACCGTCCTGCTGACTGTCGTCGACAACGATGGTGCCTCCGACTCCGACACCCGCTCGGTCTCCGTCCAGCCGGCCGGCCTCCCGGATCTGACGGTCGAGAGCATGTCCGCCTCGCCGACGGCTCCGACGATCGGGCAGCCGGTGACGTTCACCCTCACGGTCCGTAACGGCGGTTCGGCCGTCGCGGGGCTATTCCGTGTTCTCCTCGAAGGCAGCGGCTCCTCGACACACACGTACATCACACAGCTCGCCGCCGGCGCAAGCCAGACGTTCACGCTGACGTTGCCGCTGACAACCGGCTCGGAGACATTCACCACGACCGCCGACGACCTCGGCCAAGTCACCGAGTCGAACGAATCGAACAACGGCCGCTCGATCACCGTCAACGTCGGCGCGGCGGCCCCGGTTGCCGATGCCGGCGGGCCGTACTCCGGCGCGCCCGGATCGCCGATTGCATTCGACGGATCCGGCTCGTCCGGGTCGATCTCAACCTACCTCTGGTCGTTCGGAGACGGAACCTCGGCCCAGGGGATGACCGCGACGCACACCTACGCGAGCCCCGGTACCTACCCGGTCACACTCGCCGTCTACGGCCCCGGCGGGCAGCAGTCGTCCGACACGACCCAGGCGGTCGTCACCGCTGCCGGCCCGCCGCTCGCGGTGCAGCTGTCGCTGCCCAAGTCCAGCTACCAGATCGGTGAGGCGATCGTCATCACGTTCACGACCAACCGAACCGCGTATGTCTACTTGTGCGATGTCGCGGCCGACGGACGTGTCACCCTGATGCGCCCGAACTGGGTCGAACCGAGCAATCCGCTCGCCGGTGGAACCCACGTCGTCCCCGGTGCGGGCTATACGCTGCGGATTACCGAGCCGACGGGCACCGAGACGCTCTACCTGTTCGCCGCGACGAGCCCGCTTCCACAGTTTCCGACGTCATACGGCGCAGGGTTCCCGCTGCTGAGCACGAACCCGACGTCGTTCAGGAACTCGGTCCTCGGTTCGATGCAGTCACTTCCGAGCGGCGAGTGGGCGTACGATACGCTTTCGTTCCAGGTCGCGTCTTCGACGCCGACCACAGGCATCCTGCGTGTCACCTCTTCGCCCTCGGGAGCGAGGGTCGAACTCGATGGCATTCAGGTGGGCAGTACGCCGTGGTCCGACGACGTCGCGCCCGGCGTCCATACCGTCGAGATCAGCCGAAACGGATACTCCACGGAGACGCGGCAGGTCGTGGTCACGGCCGGTCAGACCGCCACCGTCAACGTGACCCTCACGCCGGCGACGTCCAACCAGCCCCCGGTCGCGGCGTTCTCGTTCACCCCGCCGGCACCTGCGGCGGGGCAGTCGGTGCAGTTCGATGCGTCCGGCTCGTACGATCCGGATGGAACCGTTGCCGCCTACTCCTGGTCGTTCGGCGACGGCGGCTCGGCAATCGGCTCGGCGGTCACCCATGCGTTCGCATCGCCCGGATCGTACACCGTCCGGCTGACCGTCACCGACAACGACGGAGCGACCGATGCCGACGCGCAATCGCTGACGGTCGCGTCAGTCGGCGACGGCGGCTGGATCTCTCCGGTCTCGGCCGAGGATCCCGACCAGCGGCGAGACGACTATCGGTCCGGGGACGCGTACGACATGCGTGATGACCGCTGGATCAACGAGACCTCGGCGTTCGACGGGGAGGACCACACGAAGGCGACCTACTGGCTGCCGGACCGAACCTGGACGTCGTATCTCATCCTCCACGCGCCCGCTCCGGGCATCCTCTGCGACGGTTTCCGGATCCTCGCCTACGACGGATACGGGAACGGCAACGCGCTGGAGTGGGACATCGACGTCTACCGCGATGGCGCCTGGGTCGGCGTCTTCGACGGAGTCCTCACCGAGTCCGAGTGGGAGCGGATCTCGTTCGGTGCGGGAACCGTGACGATGGTTCGGCTCCGCGCGTTCGCCGTGCGGGTGTCGAGGAATGAACTCGCAGTCAACATCCAGGAGTTCGATTTTCACGATGCGACCGCACCGTAGCACGCTGCAGAACCGAGGAGATCCGGTCGTTGAATTGACCGGGCCTCCCTTTCCTGCCAGAATGGGCTTCGATCGACCGTGCACGCCGGGGTAGTAGGGAGGTGAGGTGGATGCGCACGAAGATCCCTCGATTCTCGTTCGTCCTGTCTCTGTTGCTCTGGATATCTGTCGGCTGTCTGGCGCAGCTGTCCGCACCCTGGTCTTGGGGACCGGTTCTCGGCTCCGTCGGCGAGGATTACATCGCGATGACCTGGATGACCAACCGGGCCGTCGGCTTCGATCTTCGCTACAGCCTTGCGCAGGTGTACGACGCGTCCGGGCACTGGGAGGAGACATTGACGTTCGATCGGCACGAGGGCGTCGCCGAGATTTGGCTTCAGGACCTCCTCCCCGGCTCGTCGTACCGCTACCAGTTGATCTTCTACGAGGGTGACGCCGTCTACCCGACCGAGGTCGGTAGCTTCCGTACGCTCGATCGAGATGCGCGATCGTTCTCGTTCTCCGTATACGGGGCGACGCGTTCGCACCCCGATCGTCACAAGCTCGTCGCCGATGCGATGGCGGCGGACGATGTGTCGCTTGTCTTCCACGCTGGAGCACTCGTCGACACGCCGACGGTCGAGCGGCTCGACAACTTCTTCTGGGCAATCGCCGACCTCGCGCGCAACCGCCCATTCGTCTCGGTCCTCGGCGCCCGAGATGGCGACGAGACCCTCTACTACGACTACCTCGCCCTCCCCGTGGGCGGCGGCTTCGAGGATGAGCAGTGGTGGTCGTTCGACTACGGCAATATCCACTTCGTCGGCCTCGACTCGACGTGCGTGGTTTCCGGCGACGATGTCGCGGCGCACGCGCAGACCGCGTGGTTGGAGAACGACCTTGCCGGCGTCATCGGGAAGCTCATCGTCGTCTTCTGCCACGACGCGTTGTACGGCGCATCGCATCCAGGCGGGGTGAATGAACCGGTCCGCGAGGCGTGGGAGAACCTGTTCCGCTACTACGGTGTCGATGTCGTCTTCTCGGCGTCCTCGGCATGCTACGAGCACGTCTACCGGTCCGGCGTACACTACGTGACGACCGGCGGCGGCGGTTCGCCGTTGGCTCCGGCGCCGGAGACGACTACGGTGGGAACGGTATCGAGACGCCACGGGATGCTGCACTACATGCGATGCGTCGTCGCCGACGATACGCTGCTAATCGAGGCTGTCCCGGTCGCATCGGTCGTCGATG
>Ga0272443_10001798_pt1 | contig 29482 bp, 4 predicted proteins | sample SSMAcet12_FD_193581 | JGI IMG/M metagenome (GOLD analysis project Ga0272443, IMG submission 193581) | Marine sediment archaeal communities from Little Sippewissett salt marsh, Falmouth, MA, United States - SSM-Acet-12 | ecosystem: Environmental > Aquatic > Marine > Wetlands > Sediment ... | reverse complement strand
ATAAGGTATGGCAGTAACATAATTGTAACATAATTATATTATTTGGGCCTAATTTCGTTACATTTTCAGACAATTGTGTTACTATATTTTTATTATTTTTGAAGGAGTTTTCGGCCCTATTAATTGGCCGTATCGATCGGTATTTTGGTTGCCAGTGATGAGCCAAGGATTGAATAGCGGTCTTTATCGATTTCGCCGCCCTTTATCCAAATCTTATCTGAAATACCGTTTTTGAATACCGAGTTTTTATCTGTCAACCAAATAAAACCGGTCGATTTCATAGATTTGACCAATTTGCATAATTGACGTAACCTTGTTTCTGTACTCGAAATAAAAAGGACTCTAAATCCATGGAAATTACTATTAAGCCTGCCATTCAGCTGTTTGTAGCTTTGATTGGAAAAAATACGCTGATAGCCGGTGATTTTCTTGTGAATATCGGTAGCTATTGGATTTTTGCTTGATAGTGTTTCGGTGCCCATATCAATCTCGAGGAAAAATAAAAGAGCCTTGCCCTGTTCTTTATGAGGTATCGAAAATATACCATCGGGAATAAGGCCGTTTTCGGAATGGGTATTTTCCTTCTTAAAAACATAATCCCGATGATTGAAAACGGATGACAAAAAATGAATGTTTATCTCGGGAATCCTCTCCTCCATTTTTTGGATATTTATCCTGGTCCAATTCAGTAGAAGCTGATGTTCAATCTGAGAAGGCTCGATTGTTTTAATTTTATCCTTCGACGATCCCGGTATAATAATTTCATAATCTTCCAATAGCTTAACAGCACTATCTGTCAAAGAGATCAGGTTCTCCGGACGCCCGGCCGAAATCCCATAACCGCGGGCCGAAATCTGAATCAATCCAGCCTTTGCCAATTCCCTATTTTTTCGCCGGGCCATCTGCCGGCTCGGAAAATATAAATATGACAATTGTGCAACCGAAATTATTCTATAGTCTAAAAGCAATTTCAGTAAATCGACTTCTTTTATGGTTAATTTATTATCCATTTGGATTTATGTGGAAGAAAATTGCTCTCTATTTCAGGATAAGAACAAGGCGGAAATTGAAAATTTAGCCAAACTTCGTTCTTTGATACACATATTTGCCAGGTATCTAGTAATGAACGGAATCGACTTGCCAACCATCCAGAAATTGATGGGACATTCGAATATACACAGATAACCATGATATTAGCTCATCAGGCACCCAACCATCCATCTGATGCGGTGGATAAATTACTGTTTTAATCTCTCTAGTCTGCGAAAATTACTGACGCTGTAATTCAATGATATTTTTTAAAAAATATACTAATTTTTTTTGGAATCCATGAAATTGGCATGGAATGATAATACTATATTACGGATTCCCTTGTAATTGATTTTCAGTATTTATTTTCTAATATTTGACATCCAGCGGCTTATAAAATTTGAAAAAGGTGGCAGAAAAATTGCCATTTTTAAGGCAATTCCCTTTACTTTTACGGCGCCTATCTCTATATTAATGATACTAAGGCGAAATTTACAAAATTAGTCAGTGATTAAAAAATCAAGATTTCATATCAATGCCTTATTGTTGACGAAAAAAACAATCGGTGAGATGGAATTTAAAGAAATGAGATAAGTAAGGCTGATTACACAAAAGTATATCCAAAGAATTATTTGCATAAGATATAAATTTGCATATCGATCGTCAAGACAAACTAAAATAATAGCCATTAGGCAAATCTGATTTGTAAGGAGGAGGACTATGAATTTGTTGAGGCATCAATCTTTAAAAAACACTCTTTTTCTGTTAATATCATTGACAGCAATTGTAATTCTCTTGGGATTTAATTTCGCCCAATCTCAAATAAACAGTAAAGCTACTCGGGCTATATCTGGAGAAATATCATTTAGGGATTCTTCGTGGAACGACCTTCATGGTCAATATCCTATTGGCAGTGACTCAATCTATATAAGAGTTATTGATTCGGACATGGATATTGACAGCTTGTCGATTGACAGCGTTGAGGTTATGGTCGCTAGTGAGTTTGGTGATGATGAATCCATGACTCTATATGAAACAAACAATCATGTCGGGATTTTTCAAGGTTCTATAGCACTTGATCCTCAGTCAACGAAATTTATCACTTGGGTGAAAGATAAATATGCGGGAGAATTTGAACAGAAAATAAGCAGTAACGCTATTAAAAATGAATGGGATATTTGGTCAGGATTAAAAAATGCCAATATAGAAACCCCGGGGGATAATTATCTTCAAATTATTCCCGGTGATTCGGTTGTGGCCATTTATATTGATCTTGAAAACGAAGGAAGCACTCTTGATACTCTAATCGAAAAAACATTTTATGGGATGGATGGATACTCTGGCAGTATAAGTGGAACATGGAGTTCAGACCAAAGCCCTTATACTGTAATTGGTGATGTACAAATTGATAATGGAGACACTCTTATAATTGAGGAAGGTGTCGAAGTTAGATTACTACCCGACGTATCTTTTATTGTCAACTCAAATGCGCATCTACAAATTAATGGTGATGAAACCGATAGTGTTTACTTTACGGCAAGAGTAGATAATCCGGAAAGCTCTGATTACTGGGGAGGAATCCTTGGTTATGGAAAGCTAGAAATGTCATTTACCGCAGTAACATATGCCCAATTGGGAGTTATTGCTTCGACAAGTTATAACTTGGGTGGTTCGGTATTATCGCATTGCTATATTTCTGATTGTGGTGGATTAAGCTATTATCAGGTTGCTTTGAGTGTCAACGATTCCACCCAAATTGCCGATTGTCAGATAATCAACAATCCATATTCTGGAATAGCATTTAATTATGGTGCTGGTTCAATAATTCAAACAGAGGTCTCATATAATGGTTTAAGCGGTCTCTATCTCTATGGGTGTATTGTCCAAATCGATAGCGTGTTGATAACAAATAACACCGGCGATGGAATCTACATAGCAAGCAGCAATTATCCAGATCGTTTACCAATAATCCATAATAGTGACATATATGACAACGCGGGCTATGACATATTTAATGCTAGTGCATTTGATATTGACGCGAAATATAACTGGTGGGGAGATTCTACAACAGCGGAGATGAATTTGGGTGGAAATCCAAAGAACATTTTAAAAATATACGATACTTATGACAGCACATCAGTTGGTATGGTTAATTATTCGCATTGGGAAGGTGGATTAGGTGGTGGAGTCACTGGAACAATAACTTTTGTTGATTCGCTTTGGACAGATTTGGCTCCTCATTATGCATTTGAAAGTGATTCCTTGTTTGTTGAGGTTTATGATCCGGATGTAGATACTGATGAACTGCAAATTGATTCACTAGTTGCAATAATTGAATCTGAATATGGGGATAGTGAAACGCTTTATCTCTACGAAAGCGATATTCATACGGGTATATTTCATGGTACACTTGCTTTTGATCCCCAAGTTGTCAAGTTCGCGGCATGGTTGAAGTCACAGAATTTGGAATTAAACAGTATAAATCATACGGAAGACTACACTTTACGAGAACTGATTCTCCAGGATTGGGATATCTGGCAATCTAATAATCTCAACATTCGCGCTATAGATGATGGTCTTCTCCAGATTAAGCCAGGTAATTTTATAACGGGTCTGTACTACGATCAGTATGATGATTGGGCCAATATAGACACATTAACAGCCGAGGCGGTTTTCGGAGGTTATGGTGGAAGTGTCGCTGGCACATGGTCAACAGATGAAAGTCCCTACGTTATTGTTAGCGATATTACTGTAGAAAATGATTCTACTTTAATTATTGAAGCAGGTGTTGAAATACAATTAATGCCCGATGTTTCCATAATTGTGGAAAATGGCGGGTATCTTCAAGCGCAGGGAGCCGAATCGGATACGGTGATATTTACTACCAAACGAGTTTTGCCTGACACATCCGAATACTGGGGAGGAATAATCGCCAACTACTCAGGGGGCCGTTTAGTATTTACATATGCAATTGTAAAATATGCAAGATATGGTTTGAGTACAAATACCCATTCTTCTTATGGGGGTTCTTCTTTATCGCATTGCCTTATTAGAGACTGCGGTACAAATCAATATTCTCGCGCATTAGACATGGACTATTTAGCTAATATAAGTAACTGTATAATAGTTGATAATATGGGTTATGGCTTGCTACATTCTGGTGAGGGTAATATAAATAACACTGAGATATCGAACAACTATTATGGCATATATCTGGGCTACTTTGCCGGTTCTGTTTCAAACATATCTGTTTTTGATAATATTGACTATGGGATTTATGTCGATAGAGGAACACCTGTATTAGATAGTGTATTGGTCAATAATAATGGAAGCTATGGAATAGATATTTACAGAAGTATCGCCCAGCTTGATAGTATAATCGTTTCAAATAATGGATCTTATGGTATCCGCATTACAAGCTCCTTGTCCTATCCCGGCATTATTCCAACAATTCATAACTGCGATATATATGATAACACTGATTTTGATATTTTTAACAATGGTGAACAGGATATTAATGCTAAGTACAATTGGTGGGGTGACAGCACAACTGCGGAAATGAATCTGGGTGGGAATCCAAAGAATATATCAAGAATATTTGATTCATATGATAGTAGTACCATTGGATCGGTTAATTACTCTTGTTGGGTTGATGGGACAGATTGTGGAAATACCGGTATAGTAACATTCAAGGATTCACTTTGGAATGAAATTGGAATAAATTATCCATATGGAACAGACTCGGCAATGCTTGAGGTTGAGGACATTGACAGAGATGTTGACAGCTTGGTTGTTGATACAGTGGAAATTATTATGGCAAGCGATTATGGTGATAGCGAAGCGCTTTATCTCCACGAAACAGATGTACACACTGGTATCTTCCGTGGTTCCATTGCTTTTGACCCACAGGTTACAAAATTCATTGCCTGGTTTAAAGATAAATATCCAGATATCGATGAAGTGGATTTCAAAGAAGATAAATACGACCTTTTACAAAAAGAATGGGACGTTTGGGAAAACATGACCGGCTACAGTAGATTGGCTATAGATGATGGCCTTTTTCAAGTTAGACCTGGGAATTCAATCTTAGCCACTTACATAGATACTTACAATGAATGGGGTAACGAGGATACACTATCAACTGAAATGATTTATGGCGGTCTGGCGGGAAATGTTGCCGGAACTTGGACAGTGGATAACAGCCCCTATGTAATTGTGGGAGATGTCTATGTTGATTATGATTCGACATTAATAATTGAAGCAGGTGTTGAAGTACAATTAATGCCTGATGTTTCAATAAGCGTTGGATACGGCGGTTATCTACAAGTACTGGGGACAGAATCAGATTCTGTTGTATTTACAGCGAAGGCAACAATTCCAGGAATTGAGGATTATTGGGGAGGACTTAATCCGGGTGGATCCCAGGGGCGTCTCGATATTTCATACGCATCGATTAAATTCGCACAAACAGGGATCAGAACACAAACATATTTTTCATATGGCAGATCTACAATATCACACTGTCATATTTCAGACTGTGGTACCTACTCGAATTCAATTGCGTTGTATGTAGATGATTCTGCAGATGTAGTAGATTGTGTAATAATGGATAATATGGGTTGTGGATTGCGGCATTCTGGCGAGGGTAGTATAAATAACACCGAGATATCGAATAACAATTATGGTATTTATCTGTACTACTTTTCTGGCTCAATTTCACGGGTTTCAGTTTTTAATAATACTGAATATGGCATATATGCATATAGAGGTGCACCTGTATTAGACAGTGTTCTGGTCAGCAATAATGGAAGCTATGGAATTGATATTAATATAAGTACTGCACAGCTCGACAGCGTTCAAGTTTCCGGTAATGGTTCTTACGGTATTCGAGTTGGTAGTGATGAATACTACCCCGACGGTATTCCATTAATAAATAACTGTGAGATATATGACAACACAGCCTATGATATATATAATAATGGTGTATTCGACATTAATGCCAAAAACAACTGGTGGGGTGACAGCACAACTGCGGAAATGAATCTAGGTGGGAATCCAAAGAATATAATAAAAATATATGATCAATATGATAATAGCAACGTTGGATTGATCAATTACTCCTGTTGGATCGGTGGAGCAGATTGCGGAAATACGGGTATATTAGCATTCAAGGATTCAATGTGGATCGAAATCGATGAACACTACCCATCTGGTAGTGATTCTGCTTTCATTGAGGTAGTAGATATAGATCAGGATTCAGATAGTCTAACTATTGATACTGTGCAGGTTACATTAGAAAGCGAGTATGGTGACTTGGAAACATTGACTCTTTATGAATCTGATATTCATACCGGCGTTTTTCATGGTTCAATTCCATTTGATCCCCAGGTCGTGAAATTTGTAAGTTGGCTAAAGGACAAATATCCCGGTGGTATTGATTCTGAGGGACGGCAGGAAATAGTGGATAAGGAGTGGCAATTCTGGCAGGACAAAGAACAGAATCCCGTTTTTGCTGCAGAGGATGGGATGTTTCAGGTAAAGCCAGGCAATGAAATATCTGCAATATATATAGATCTCTCTAACGAATGGAGCAGCGAAGATACTGTAACGGCCGTAACTATTTATGGGGGTCAATCAGGTAGTGTATCGGGTATTTGGACAGCAGCAAGTAGCCCTTACGTCGTCGTTGGAGATATATCGATAGATACCGATTCATCTCTGGTAATCGAGGCCGGTGTAGAAGTGCGATTCATGCCAGCCGTTTCCTTAAATGTATTCACCGGTGGGACATTACAGGCCTTGGGAAGTGAATCTGATAGCGTCTTCTTTACAACATTTAGTAGTCAACCTGATACCGCAGAATATTGGGGATTTATTAACTCTAGTTCTTCTTCGCATCGCGGGCGAATAGATATGTCGTATGCAGTTTTGGAATATTCCGAAATGGGTGTTCATACTTATACTCAGGCTGTCGTAGGCGGATCTTATTTTTCACACTGCCGTGTTAGTAATTGTGGGTCTACCTACTATAGCGAATCATTTAGTGTTTCTGATTCGATTGAAGTAGAAGACTGTCAAATTAACAATAATAATGAATATGGTATTGTTGTTTCAGGTAGTGGAATTGTTAATAATACTGTTATTAGTGGCAATACTAGGAGTGGCATTTATTTGGACTATTACACTGGTTTAGTATCCAATGTCACAGTGACAGATAATTCAGGACATGGCATTGATATACGTAGAGGACAACCAATAATTGATAGCGTTCGTTCCGAAAATAACGATGGTGACGGAATTTACATCTATAATAGTCCTACCGATATAGATAGTGCTTATATAACAGTAAATGGTTCGAATGGTATTCGCTTTGTGAGCTATTCCGGAAGTGTGTATCCATCTATTAATAATTCCTCAATCTATGGAAATTCTGCAAGCGAATATGATTTCTATAATGATAGTGAAATTGATATAGACGCAAGGTACAATTGGTGGGGAGATAGCACAACCGCCGAGATGAACTTGGGCGGAAATCCCAAAAATATAATACGGATTTATGATCAATTCGATTACAGCAATCTGGGAGAAGTTAACTACTCATGTTGGGTCAATGGCACAGGTTGCGGTGCAACAGGCGAAATCACATTTAAGGATTCCGCATGGAATGATATTACAATCCAATATCCCGGCGGTAGCGACTCGGCCTTTTTCGAAGTCATAGATGCTGACATAAATATAAATGAATCCGGGATTGATTCGCTGGAAATAACTCTTGAAAGCGAATATGGAGATATCGAAAATTTATTCATAATGGAAACTAATATTAATACCGGAATATTTCATGGGTCAATGGCATTCGACCCGCAGGTAGCGAAGTTTATGGCTTGGCTAAAGGAAAACTATTCTGAAAGAATAAATATTGATTGGAAATCGGAAAATGGTAAAGAGATATTAGAGGCCTGGGATACTACTTTAGCAAACAATAACATCGAAAAACGGGCCATAGAAGACGACCTACTTCAGATTCGCCCGGGTAATTGGCTAAAAATAACATATATCGATCTTTTGAATGATTATGGTAATCCTGATACTATATCAATGGAAACAATTTATGGTGGTTATTCCGGCAGCGTTGCTGGAACCTGGACAGTTACAGGTAGTCCATATGTAATAGTCGGGGATATATCAATTGACAATTATGACACACTTACTGTAGAAGCTGGTGTAGAAATACAATTCTTACCCGACGTTTCTTTTAATATAGAATATACTGGATGTCTGAACGTAATGGGAGTCGAATCAGATAGCGTTCTTTTCACAACTAAGGCTGCCGTACCCGACACACTACAGTACTGGGCCGGTTTAAACACTGGCTACAATTCAGGGAAATTGAATTTATCCTATACCATTATCGAATATGCTTACGAGGGTCTGGATATTAGGACAAGTAGTTATTACCATAGTGAGGCAATTATTTCACATTGTAGGATCAGCAGCTGTGGCAATTCAAATTATAGCAATTATGCAATAAATTTGGATTCTGATGTTCCAGTCTACGTTCTTGATTGCGAAATAAGTAATAACCACTATACAGGATTAAATATATATTATACTGATGGCCTGATTGCACGTACGTATTCCTATAATAACAATGGAATTGGCATTTGGCTTAAGTATAGCCCGGTTGAGATTACAGAGTCTTTTATTACCAATAATATCGGCGATGGGCTAAGGATTGAAAACAGTGATGCCCTTATACATTTCACCAAAATTACAAACAATGGAAGCTATGGCGTTAGAATATCATCATATGATCCTAATGATGTACCTGCCATTAACTACTGTGAAATACATGATAATAGCCCTTATGACATTTATAATGATTGTTCCTATGGTATCAACGCAGAGAATAATTTTTGGGGCGATTTAACCACAGCTGAGATGATGGCAGGTCCATATCCACAAAATATCACTGTGATTTATGATTCGCTAGACTACTCCTATAGGGGCATCGTTGATTATGATCCCTGGTCTTCAGATACGGTTGATTTAGAAAGTCCAGAGATAGTATGGGATACAACGCTTATTCCACAAAATGGTGATTTTATTACTCAAGATAGTGCCAATTTTGGCTGGACAGCATTGGATAATATAACTTCGCAAGATTCTATTTTATACTCCCTATGCTTTGACTCGGTACAATTCTTTGATTGGGGCCATGATACTACATACTCTGGTCAAGATACAACATTCTGGATTCGAGATACTCTCAGTGCCGTTTTTATTGGATTAACTGAAGGATTTCACGTCTTTAAGCTTAATGCCAAAGATGATGTGGGATTAATTGCTACAGATTCTATATGTTTTGCTGTTGACACAACATCTCCAACTACAATAGTATTGTCCGGACCTGAAGATAGTAGTATGGTGCCATATCTCACTGTAGAATTTGTGTGGACAGGTAGTGATAATATTAGCAATTCAGCAAATCTACAATATTCGTATAAAATTGATGATAGTGATTATACTTCTTTTAGTTATGATACGAGTCATGCTTTTATTCTTGATGAAGGTGATCATGCTTTTACTATTAAAGCTCGTGACGAAGCAGGGAATGAAGAGTTGACACCAATAATTACAAACTTTACTGTTGGAACTCTGGATATTGATTTTGTTACTGCTCCCTATGAAGGTGAGGTAATTAGAGTAGATAGTGTAGTTTTTGCCTGGATTGCTACAGATAGTACCACTCCACCTGATTCAATCAATTATTCATATAGCTTGGACGGTGCTGAATTTAGTGAATGGAATAGAGATACGATGTTTGTTGCTACGGGACTTGATTTCGGGAGTCATACATTTACTGTAAAGGCACAAGGTTTAACCAACTACATAGCTATTGATTCAATTACATTCTCAGTAGATATTGGACCCCATAGTGGCATTGTAGCTTTTAAGGATTCGCTATGGAACGATATCAATACTCATTATCCTGCAGGAAGTGACTCTGTTTATACTGAAGTAGTCGATGCCGATATGGATCGAAATGGTGATATTATAGATAGCCTTGAGGTTACATTGGAAAGCACCTATGGCGACATTGAATCATTATATCTTTTCGAAACTGGGATAAATACTGGTGTATTCCATGGAGCTATGTCATTTGATGTGCAAGCAGTGAAATTCGTATCATGGTTTGAGAAAAACTATCCGCAAGGTATTGACCCTGATGTTGAAAATGAAATATTTGAAGGTATTCGCGAGGAATGGGAGGCCTGGCAGAATGAGACTTTATTTAGCAAACTTGCTCCTGGAGATAATATACTTCAAGTATCTACAATGGATTCGCTGGTTGTAACCTACCAGGATTCAACAGATGATTGGGGGAATCCCTCCACACAAACTGATACAATAATGTATGGCGGATACTCGGGAGCAGTCTCTGGAATTTGGACAACGTCCGAAAGTCCTTATATAATTGTCGGTGATATTATTGTGCAAAATTACGATACTCTAATTATTCAAGCCGGCGTCGAGTTACGTTTTATGCCAAATGCTTCCCTTCATGTGGATTATTACGGTTTTCTTGAAGCACTAGGTAATGTATCAGATAGCATTTACTTCACAACCGTTGCAGACTCGCCAAATCCTTCTGAGTACTGGGGTGGTATTAATACGATGTCTACCGGAGGACGTTTAAATTTATCTTATTCTGTATTGACATTTGCCAAATTAGGAATTAGGTCCTATACTGATTCGTATCTTTTCGGGTCACAATTCTCCAATTGTCTTATTAGTGAATGCGGTTCATATAGTTCTTCATATAGTGCATTAGATTTAGAGGATTCAGCCAATGTTATAGATTGCCAAATTGTAAATAATCCAAATCACGGATTACGCTTTGAAAGTTCAGGAATTGTCACTGGCACCAATATCTCTAACAATGGTGGGAATGGTATTTACATTTACTCTTCAAATTCAATTATGTTTGAAGACACATGTATAAACAATGGTAATTATGGCATTTATTCATATTATTCTAAATCATTGTTAGATGGAGTTATTGTAACAGGCAACAGTTCCTATGGTATCTATGTTAATTCAGCTTCTTATTATCCAGAACGTATTCCAACTATCAATAACTGCGACATTTATGATAATGACATAAGCACAAATTATGATCTTTATAATGCGGGGGAGCTAAATTTGAATGCCAAGTTCAACTGGTGGGGAGATAGTGTTACAGCCGAAATGAACCTTGGCGGAAATCCGAAAAATATTAGTTCTATATACGATATTTATGATAATAGTTCTTATGGTGAAGTAAATTATTCTTGTTGGGTAGGTGGCCCCAGTTGTGATACCTCAGTAACCGGCTCAGTGGTATGGATGGATTCACTCTTTATTGATTCCATATCTAACTACCCGCCGGAAAGTGACTCTGCGTTTGTCGAAGTAGTAGATGCTGACCTTGATATTGATAGTCTCCAACTTGATAGTGTGGAAGTAATGCTGGAAAGTGAATTCGGTGATCTTGAGAACATTTATCTATTTGAAACCGACTCACATACTGGTGTTTTCCATGGTTCGATCGCATTTGATCCACAAGTTGCAAAATTCGTTAAATGGCTTCGTGAAAGATATCCAGATATTTCAATAGCTGACTCTAGCATTGAATTTAAAGAACAGGTAAGGGGGGAATGGGAAACCTGGACTAGTTTAGCAAGTAAAAATGCTCTTGCTCCTGGTGACAATTTGCTTCAGGTTGAACCAGGTAGTTCAATTCTAGTCACATATATTGACTTGGCTGACGAATTCGGAGCAATAGATACTTTGACGGATACATCTATTTTTGGTGGATATTCTGGGTACGTCTCAGGTACATGGACTGAGATTGAAAGTCCGTATGTGATCGTGGGAGATATAATCATAAATTCAAATGATACTCTTATAATTGAGGCAGGTGTTGAAGTATTATTCCTTCCGGATGTTTCTTTTTCGGTAAATAGTGATGGATATTTACAAGTTATAGGAAATGAAACGGATAGTGTCTATTTTAGGACAAAAATCGAGTCACCAGAGATTTCTGATTATTGGGGTGGAATAAATCTATGGTGGGCTTCAGGCAGATTAAATATTTCATATGCAGTAATTACTCATAATTTATACGGTGTATATGCTGGAACACCATCAAACCACGGTGGTTCGACATTATCCAATTGCCGAATTAGCAATTGTTGTAGCCAGCCTTATTTATATGATGCTGCAGTAACGATAGAAAATTATGGTGACATTTATTATTGTCTGATTAGTGATAATATATACAATGGAATAACATTCAATGCGATCGGCTCAATACAAAATTCCCGCTTATCAAATAATAATAACGGAATTGAAGTAACCGGTGATAGTGTGTTTATTTCTCATGTTACGTCAACAAATAATGACTATAGGGGTATATATATCTCTGGGAGTAATACCTGGATTGATAGCGTAACTGTAACAAATAACAATACTGATGGTATATACATTAGCTCTGCTTTTGTTCATATTGATAGTGCAACAATTATTAATAATATTGGTAATGGTATCAGGTCAAACTCATATGCAACATCTCCTGAGAAAATAACCATTATCCATAATAGTGAACTTTATGATAACGGCAATTACGACTTTTACAATTCAGGTGAGCTTGATGTTGATGCAAAGTACAACTGGTGGGGTGATAGCACGACAGCTGTAATGAATCTTGGAGGAAATCCTAAGAATATCTCCGTAATATATGATCAGTTTGATAACAGTTCAGTTGGAGAAGTCAATTATTCGTGTTGGATTGGTGGATCAAGCTGTGGTGAAACAGGCAGTATCGCCTTAAAAGACTCACTCTGGGAAGACATTGATCTGCATTACCCCGCCGGGAGTGATTCGCTGTATATAGAGGTTGTCGATTCCGACATGGATGCCAACAGTTTACAACAAGATAGCCTTATAGTAACTCTGGAAGGAGAGTTTGGAGACTTTGAGAGTATTTATATTTATGAAACGTCCGTCAATTCTGGAATATTCCATGGTAGTATTGCTTTTGATCTGCAGGCTGTAAAATTTGTATCCTGGTTAAGAGAAGCATACCCTAATGGATTAGATCAAGAAAATATAGATACTCAAATAGAACAGATTAAAAAAGAATGGGAAACCTGGCTGACCGAAAAACTAGGTAAGTCTACATTTTCACCTCAGGATAAGCAGTTACAGATCAATCCTGGCGAAATTATAAGTGCTACTTATGTAGATTCTCTTTCTGATTATGGCTCTATCGAGAGTCTAACAACGCAGACTATTTATGGTGGCTACGCTGGAAGTATTGCCGGAACTTGGACTAGCGCAGAAAGCCCATATTTTATTGTTGGTGACGTATTTATAGATTATGATTCTAGCCTTGTAATTGAAGCTGGAGTGGAAGTAAGATTATTGCCTAATGTTTCTTTTACTGTTAACTCAAATGGTAATCTTGAGGTTAACGGTACTTATTCAGATAGCGTATTTTTTACTACCAAGAATATATTGCCAGATACCTCAGATTACTGGGGAGGAATTAATCCTTACCCATGGTCGTCGACCGGTCAAATGAGTTTATCATATACTGTTATTAATAACAATAGAATTGGTACATATAGTAGTACCCCAGTTTCCCAAGGAGGTTCAGTATTTTCCCATTGCATAATTAGCAATTGTGGTAACCAGCCTTATTATTTTGATGCCGCCCTTTATATTGAAGATTCAGCAGAAATAAATGATTGTCAGGTCAATAACAATTCGGCTTCTTCAGGAATTCAACTTGGCGGCAGTGGGAGTATAAGTAGAACTGAAATAACAAATAATGACAATTCAGGCTTATACCTTGTCAATTATGCCGGGACAGTTTCACATGTTTCCGTCGTATATAACAATGGATATGGTATACGTCTGGAATCCGGAACTCCAGTTTTGGACAGCGTATCGGTTTTAGGTAATGGCAATATGGGAATTTATTTTGATAACAGCCCAGCGGTTCTGACTCGAGTTCTTGTAACGAATAATGGCAATTTTGGTTTATGTTTATTTTCTTACGATCCTAGTTATGTACCGATTATTACCAATTCCGAATTCCATGATAATACAAGCTATGATTTCTATAACATGAGTCAATATAATATCGATGCTCAATATAATTATTGGGGAGACTCTACCACCGCGATTATGAATCTTGGCGGAAATCCCAAAGATATCGGGGCGATTTATGATTATTATGATAATTCATCATTAGGCACAGTATTATACCATCCATGGGATTCAATTGCGCCTGACCACGAACCTCCAATAATTGTGCTTGATTCGACATTAATACCGCAAAATGGTGATCATATAACTATAGACAGTGCCCTCTTTGCATGGATTGCTAGCGATAACGTTACACAAAATGATTCAATATATTTCTCCTTCCTTCTCGATTCAATTCAGATTCTGGATTGGGGAGATACAATTACGTTCCTAGATACTCTAACAATGCTCGATACAATATACTGGGTCCGAGATACTCTAAACCTTACAATAAATAATCTGGCCGAAGGTTATCATCGATTCAATTTACGAGCTATGGATCATGCTGGTTTGATAGCAGATTCATTAGTTAATTTCTATGAGGACTTTACTCCTCCGAATACTCATTTGGTAAACGGGCCAAGTGATAGTGGATGGATAAATAGCGATTCCGTCTTTTTTGCTTGGGTAGGATCAGATGGCATTACCGATACTACTGACCTACTATATGCTTACAAAATAGACACAGATCCTTTCTCAAGTTTTGACACTATTACCAGCATAAGCTATAGTGGCCTATCTGAAGGGGAACATACATTTGAAGTAAAGGCGCGAGATTTGGCAGGTCATGAGGATGCCACGCCTCTCGAAATCAATTTCGCTGTGGATTTGATTGATCCTACTACTGAAATCGTAATTGCGCCTCCGGATAGTAGTTGGATTACGACAGACAGTCTCACAATATATTGGACGGGCAATGACGATCGAACACCCGTTGAAGAATTATTGTACTCATATAGACTTGATAGTAGTTCATATTCCGCTTTTATGCCTGACACATTTTTTACATTTACTGATCTTAGTGATAACCTGCATATAATTGAAGTACGAGCCAGAGATCTGGCTGGAAATATCGATACAACGCCTGCCTCAGTATTATTTTATATTGACGTCACAGGCCCTAATATAACGGTTACTTCACCATCTGATGGTGAACATTATAACGATTCAAGCATTGAAGCAACTTGGACAGCAGATGACATGTTCACCCATCCGGATAGCATCCAGTATGCTTACAACTTCGATTCTCTAGGATACTCAGATTGGAGTTATGATACATCTCTATCGCTTGATGATCTCACCGAAGGATTTCATTATCTAAACATCAAGGCAATAGATCATATAGGAAACATAGAAGAAGTAACCAGCGTCTTCGCAGTTGATTTCACAAATCCAAATACGAGTGTGGTTTCTAGTCCCCCTGACGGCGGCTGGGCAACCAGCTCGGATGTAAGTTTCTGCTGGTCAGGTTCTGACAATTTAACCGGTTCAGGTAACCTAACCTACGCCTACAGTATGGATGGAGAACCCTATTCAGTATTCGGCTCTGCTACCTGTAACACATTCTTGGATCTATCTGAGGGAAGCCATACATTTCTTGTTAAAAGCCGCGACAAAGCCGAAAATGAAGATGAATCTCCTGATTCAGTCAGCTTTGAACTTGGATTGGTGGATCTGGTTCCTACTGCCTTGACTATTCCCGATGATGCCATTACCTACAATCCTTTGGAAATCTCTTGGACGGTTGAAAACATTGGTACAGGTCCCGCCCGAAAAGGATGGAGAGATCGATTGTGGTTGTCATCAGATGAAATATTTGGTGACGATGAAGACCTTGGATATCACTATCACAATGACACTTTGTGGGGGGGACAGTCACAAATTATTATAGACACTGTGAATTTGCCGCTAGCTGAAGGCAATTACTGGTTTTTTGTGGAAGTTGACTATTTGGATATAGTAAATGAAGAAGATGCTGAAAGCAATAACATCTTGTTAAGTTCTTCACCATGTTCACTCTGGGTTCCGCCTCATCCCGATTTAATCGTTACAGATGTTGTTGTTCCAGATTCTGGTATGACAGGAAGATCGGTATCGGTCCAATGGACTGTTACTAACACCGGAAATGACTTAGCTTATGGTCCTTGGCAGGAAAAGCTATCCCTATCCAATGATAGTATAATTGGGGGTGATGATTATATAGAACATTTCACATATAGCGGATCGCTAGAACCTGGATCCAGTTATGTCCATATTCACCCTCTTCCTCTGCCAGAAAATGAACCTGGAGAATATTGGCTGGTAGTGGAATCTGATGATTACAATAATGTTAATGAATATTATGAGGAAAACAATAACATTGGGATATCAGATAGCTCTATAATTGTCGAGCAGAGCCCTTATCCTGATTTAACAATAACTACGGTGATAGCACCGGATTCTGCTACATCCGGCCAATCTACTGGAATTAGCTGGACTACAACCAATATTGGCAATGCGGCTACAAACGCACCTGTCTGGTACGACAAAGTGTATCTATCTGTGGATACAGTGTTCAATGAATCGAGTGATGTGAGTCTTGGTTATTTCCGAAACTTCAGTTATTTAGCTTCTGGTCAGAGCTATGTTCAAGATACTATTGTGACTATTCCCTGGGAGCTCTCGGGTAATTACTATTTTCTGGTAATTGCTGACTACAGTGACTTACTTGTTGAACACTCCGGTGAGGATAATAATGTTGGGTTCAAATCTACTTCAACGAATGTGGCTTACGTACCAGAACCGAAACCGTGCCTTGAAGTAGTGTTAGATCAATCTCCTGCTAATGCGTGGGCAGGTGAACCTATTACAGTTTCGTGGACGGTCACCAATATTGGTAATGCCACTGCATCGGGCCACTGGCTCGTGGACTGGGTGATGTTGTCTACAGATCCTAATCCGCAAAGCGGTGATTTACACATAGGCCCATATTATACCGGTGCGGCCCTGCTGCCGGATTCAAGCTATTCTCGGACCGGCACGTTCAGCTTGCCCGAAGGCTTGAACGGTAATTACTATCTATTCGTCTGGACCGATGTTCGTCTGGAGTACCCCGTATGTAACAATTTTACGACACCTGTGCCATTATCAATTTCACCGAATCCTCCGGTTGATCTGGAAGTGACATCTATTACTATCTCACAGGATACGATAAACTCTGGTTCGGTTATTGATGTTTCGTGGACTGTCACGAATCAGACAATCGACTCGACCTTCTATAAGACATGGACAGACGGTATCTACATAAGTTCCGATACGATACTTGATATTGTGAGTGACTCTCTCATGGCGACACAGAATTACACCGGGAATCTGTTGGGAGAACAATCTTACTCCAAGGTGGCCACACTGACTATACCAAATGAACTATCGGGGCCCTATTACTTCATCATAAGCACAGATATCAATAACAACATCAGCGAAGGAATTTACGAAAACAATAATGATTCTCCGAGTTCATTGCTTGAGGTTCAATATACTCCTCCCGATTTGCGGTTCGCTAGTCTAATACCGCCTGACAGCGCATTCAGTGGTATGCCAGCGTCAATTGAATGGACAGTGACTAACCTGGGTCCCGGACGTACCGCAGTTACTGAATGGCAGGACCGTATTTATCTATCCGCAGATGACCAGCTTGATCTGCCGGGTGATATTGAGCTGAAGGATCAGCCGCACGTTGGTGCACTGGATCCGGATTCAACCTATACTGTGATAGCCTACATTAGCATTCCTAACGGTTACGATAGTACTTTCCATCTCATCGCTGTTACAGATGCTAACGGCGATGTTTTTGAGGATACGCTTGATAGCAATAATACGGCAGCGACGACATTTGATATTGACCTGACTCCTCCACCGGATTTGCAGGTCGTAGATTTGACTACTCCAGACACAGCTATAGCTGGCCTCACAACAGTGGTCGAGTGGGTGGTAACCAACTCAGGTGACGGAGTCACCTCCCCCAATAACTGGAAGGATCGACTCTATCTATCCTCCAATTCCTCGAATAGTGTAGGCGGTGACACAGAATTACTCGAACAAGAACATAACGGAGCGCTTTCTGTTGGTGCGACATACTCTACGAACAGAGATGTCGTCTTGCCAGATGTTCCCGCAGGCAGCTACTATCTAAAGGCCATGACAGATGCTAATGATGACGTTTACGAACATCTATACAACTCTAACAATATCTTGGCAATCCCGCTTCATGTAACTAAGCCGGATTCTAACGATCTGCGATGGCCGAATCTAGCTGTGACCGAAGTCACAAGTAATGATACTGCGATCGCTGGAGATACAGCGACAATTTCGTGGGCTGTTGTAAACACTCGTCAGTTTTCCACGCCCTCATCACCCAATTCTTGGTATGACGCTATATACCTGTCGCCGACCAATGTGCTTGACACATCCATAGCTATGAAGATCGAAGAGGTTACCCACATGGGGATTCTGCCTGCCGGTAGTACTTATGTGAGCAACAGATTAGTTATGATGCCTGACGGCGTCTTGGGTACATACTATCTTTTTGTCCTGACTGACAAGAATGACAAACTTGACGAAACAGATGAAAACGACAATTCGCTCGGTATCCCGATTACAATGCAACTACTCTCCCCGGATCTTGTTGTCGCCACGGTTATTGTCCCAGACTCTATTAAAACAGGACAAAAGTTAAGCTTGTCATGGGGGGTTCAGAACGTTGGGGTAGGGGACACAAAAATTGATGAGTGGTTTGACGCTGCATATCTATCACCCGACCATATTATTGATGAAACCGATCATCTCTTGGTTTCAGTTAAACGGGAAGGTTTCTTGCTGGCTGACTCGGTGTATGCTATTGACACTTCGGTTATAACTCCTTCTGGTGTGACAGGCACATTTTACGTGATTGTGGAAACCGACAAGAACGACAACGTATACGAATCCATTTATGAAGACAACAACTATTTGCGGACATCAGACGTACTTGAGATTTTCCTACCCGAGCCGGTCAATCTTGTAATTGATAGTGTTACGATACCAGATAGCGCTTTTGCTGGGGACGAAGTCAATATTTCATGGACCGTATCGAATACAGAACCAAACAATGTAACAGGACAGTGGATTGATGCAGTCTATCTATCAGAGGACTCAGTCTGGGATTATACCGATCCACTTATCGGAACAGTTGATATCACCGCGCCGCTTAAGGGTGGAGGAAAATACAGAGGTTCAGTCTCGGTCCGTGCAAGCGATCTCTTTGCTGGCGACTTAGAGAAGGGTATTCCTGGTGTCGTACCGGGTAACTACCGAATTATTGTTCGAACTGATATTCGCAATGTAATTAATGAGGTGGATGAGACAGACAACACAAGCCCCAGCACAGATAGTATGACGATTGATGTTTATGAACTCCTATTTGATACACCATATACCGATTCAATATCGCAAGAGCAAATGCATTACTTTAGGGTTGAAATGGATGGTGAGTCTGATTTGCGAATTAATTTCTCTGCCACTTCGCCTATTATTCAGGCAGAGCTTTTTATACAATACAACAAGCCACCTAATCGCGCTGTCTATGATGCAAGCAGCTATTATATAGGAGAAGAAAATTGTGATATGGTGGTCTCGGCGACTATTCCTGGAACATATTACATAATGCTATATGGAAGTAATGTTCTGTCAAGTTCAGCAGAGTATGAATTACTTGTTAGAGAAGTATCTTTTGAGATAATTGAATCATACCCTTCAATTGGCGGAAATGCAGGAGAACTGACGTTGGAGCTTCAAGGTTCAAGACTTCATTCGGGTGTAAGTGTTAAGCTGTTGAAAAATGGTGACACCATGTCAACTGCACATAGGGTATATTCCCCATTTAGTTCGTTATTATTTGCAACATTTGATTTAACAATGATACCCACAGGTGATTATGACATTTTAATTGAATATGAACATGTTACCTATTCGGATAGTGATTCATTACCTGACACAACAGTAGATGTGATGTATGTTACCAAAGATACCGCTACTCTTGAAAATGCATTGACGGTAGTTTCAGCACAAACACCTTCAAATAGCGATATTCAAGTTAGTCTACAAATGCCGGGAGCGGTTCGGATAGGACAATCATTTTTAATTAAAGCATTGTATAAGAATTTAGCCCTTAATGATGTATCAGCGCCGCTTTTATCGCTCAGAAGCTCTTGTCCTATAAGTCTGTACGTAGACACCACAAATATTCACTTCGGAACCCAATATGATTTTCTAGGTTTGTCAGATATGGAATATAAATATACACTACGTCCTGGAATCACCGAAGAGGTTACTTGGCACGTCGAATATGAAGGTTCTGAATCCATTGAGATCAATCTAGCACCCCTAGACCAAAATTCACTAAACGGGCCAAATTTTTCTATATATATCGATTCTTTAGGATTAAACATCGAGTTATCAGAGAAGCAGGGCCTTATAATTACACTTGATTCTATTTATGGATCAACTTGGGCGGATTACGAAATGGGTCTGATAAATGTTTCAAGAGATAACGCAATTGGAGATGTTACAAAGAGATCCGCAAAAAGGCTGTTGCTTAGTTCTATGGCTGATTACTTACATACAGATGACACAACTGGACCATCGCCGTCTGGATTTTCATCTCTGCCCTATTTATTTGACGGTAAAGCAAACAATAGCATAATTACAGATTTGAATGATGAGTGGATAGGGCATGATTTCAGAAGCAGCCACACATTTCCTGATAGGGGAAGCGATTGGTTTAAGGAGTGTGATTGCGATAATGAGAGTCAAATGGACAAGTACTGGAATTTTATGAATTGGGTGGCCGGTAGGTTTAGGTCCTTTTTTCTCTGGCCAGACGCTGCCAATCACTTAGAGCATTTGTTGGACAATTCGGGGAAAGCACTATTCTATTTTGACGGGGACCGAATCACTGAACAAATAAGAGAAGGTAGCGATAAATCTTATAACAGCTTTCCCAAACTTCACAAATCAGTTGTATCCGCTATTAAATCCAATATTAGATCGACAATACAAAGTGAATATGACGAAAATGGAGCGGGAAGTTATTCGATAGATCATGAGACTCTACTGAGTTTATTTTCCGGAAATCCTGGTGCCTCCCCATTGAATTTCTACTTCGATAGTGATGGAACAATGCCAACTTGGACAAAACTGGGAAATACAATTGCGGCTTTTGGAGCCATGAGCGGTGTCAGTTATAATGTTCAGAGTTTGGGCGGAACAATAACTGAAAGTGATTGTGAAGTCATAGCAAGTTGTAGTGGTACGATAAAGTATTGGCACAACGATCACTATATATTTCAAAGGTATAAAAATGGACGTGAACTTATTTATCCTAATTGGCTTTGTGCATGTTTGCAGGACTGCGGGGAGGCGAGTACATTTAACGTAATGGTGGAGATGTCGCAGTCATTCGATCCTTTTGATATTGAGTTATCTTATTCTGGCGATGAAAAATGTGATCCACCAGATCCACCAAGTCACCAGGGTGATAACGGGGTAACGACACCGGTGAGCGGTAGGGATCCAAATGAGAAAATCGGCCCCCTGGATGTCGATGGTGGGAATATGGTAGCTGGTGGAGACTTGATGCACTATACGGTGCTATTCGAGAACATGCCGGATGCTTCGGCGCCTGCGGTTGACGTCACGATAAACGATCAACTCGATACGCTCTTGGATTGGCGAAAATTCCGACTGGGCGAGATAGCTTTTGGGGATTCTGTTATCGTAGTCCCCGGCAGCCCCAGCTACTGGCACACGACGGTCAATCTGGATTCACTTGGTCTACTGCTCGAAATCGACGCCGGTATCAATGCTTTCTCAGGTGAAGCGCATTGGTATTTTAACACAATTGATCCTAACACTGGCCAGCCACCGGTTGATCCGTATGCCGGTTTCCTTCCGCCCAATGACAGCACCGGTCGCGGCGAAGGCCATGTAACATTTACTATTAAATCTGATGTTGGTCTTCAGGAGGGTACTGAAATTAAAAATAAGGCAACTATAGTTTTTGATATTAATGATGCAATTGTTACCAATGAAGTTGTAAACGTAATATATAATCCAAAACCAGATCTGATTGTATCATCAGCCAGTGTTCAATCGGGAAGTACGACTTTGATTACCTGGCAACCTTCGTATTTTGTGGCAGAAATAAAAAACCAGGGTGAAAACAGTTCCGGCGATTTTTATATGATGGTTTTAGTTGATTCCGCCGATACAGCAGTCTTGATTGATTCTGTTCTTGTCAATTCACTATCTTCGGGTCAAACCCGTGAAGTTGACTTCATCTGGACCCCGACATTTGAACTTGATACCGGATATATAAGCTTTTATGCCGATTACTCAAATTCAACCGCGGAATTAGACGAAACCAATAATTCTCGTTCGCTGCAAATCAGCATAAGGGATGACTATGTTTGCGGCGATGTTTATGAAGATGGAATTATAAATGTTCTTGATATTGGATACTTGATAAACTACCTCTATAAGGGCGGCCCACCGCCTGATCCTCTTATTGCGGGGAATGTCGATGGTCTGGATGATATAAATATTCTGGATATTGTTTACTTAATAAGCTTTAAATATTTGGGCGGCCCACCTCCTGATTGTGAGGCCGTCTTACCAAGATTATTTGCTGCCAATGAACCCGGAAGTATAGAGTGCATAGTAAAAGGTGGTAAGAGTATTATCACCGTAAATACACCGGTAGACTTATATGGATTAGAATTGGTAATAGATGTCGGAAGTAATTCGACTGCCGGTGTTAAAAACTTATTGGGGAATCTGGAACTCTTCTCATTCCAAAAGGAGTCCGAATTAAAGATTGGTTTACTGGATATAAAGGGTAAACAAAAAATCGCCAAAGGCGAAACCAGGATTATAGAGATTACGGGAAAAGTCGAAATAATCCGTGCATTAGGCGGAGATAGAAATGCCCAGCGTGTAGATTTCAAGATTAATAACACACTACTTCCGGATGTATTCGAATTAAGACAAAATTATCCGAATCCATTCAATCCAACTACGGTTATCGCTTTTACTTTGCCGGAGGCTGTTCATGTTGAACTTGAAATTTTCAATGTCTTAGGTCAGAGAGTAACCACACTTGTTGATGATCGGATGGAAGCCGGTTATCACAATATAAAATGGAATAGTACTGACTCTCATGGAAACGAAATAGCCACAGGTGTATATTTCTATAGAATAAAAGCCGGCAATTTTGTTAAATCGAAAAAGATGGTATTATTGAAATAGGAGATGGGATTATGAATTCAACCAAAAAAAGGCATAAAATGAAAAAGGTCATATTTTTGGCATTTTGGGCAGTATTATCAATTTTTGCATTAGAAATTACCTTTGCTGCCAATGGCGGCAATATACTACAAAAAAACTTCGTTTCAATACCCCTCGCTTTTACCGAAAACCAGGGGCAATGGGATGAAAAAGTCTTATTTAGAGCCAATACGGGCGGAGCTACTATGTGGTTCACCAAAAATGGAGCCACTTACCAGTTTACACGGAAAATCCCACGAAGTGACGAAGGTGTAAATGAAACGATGGATCCTATTGATCATTTTGACCGCAATAAATCTGGTAGCATAGAGTCAATGGCTATTAAAGCTAACTTCGTTGGCGCTAATCCCAATCCGTTGATAGTTGGATCTGATTTGATGGAATATAAGTGTAATTATTTCATTGGTAATGCCCCCAATGAATGGCATACAGATGTCCCCAATTATAATTCCGTAGTCTATGAAGAAATCTACTCTGGAATTGATTTGAAATATTATGGTAATGATAAGCAAATGGAGTATGATTTTATTGTTTCACCGGGTGCAGATCCATCGCAAATAGCCATCAAATACGACGGAGCAAAATCCATCGATGTCAATGAAACCGGCCAGCTGGTTGTAGAGACTGATTGGGGAAAAGTAATTGAACAAAGGCCATATGTTTATCAGATTGGTGATAATAGACGTGAATTAGTGGAATGCGAGTATATACTTATTGATCAAAACATATTTGGTTTTTATTTGCCGGATGGATATAATACAGAATTGGCACTTGTAATCGATCCAGTGTTGAGTTATAGTACATACCTGGGAGGAGGAGGCGTTGATCGGGAAAGTTGGATTGCAATTAATGATAGTGGATGTGTATATCTTGTAGGCTCTACATCATCATCGGATTTTCCAACCGTAAATCCATATCAGACAGATCAAGTTGATTATGATGTATTTGTGACAAAATTAAATGCCAGTGGTGATGGGTTGTTGTACAGCACTTATATTGGGGGCGGAGATATCGATTGGGGTTCTGATATTGCAGTTGATACCGCTGGCAACGCCTTTATAACCGGGATAACATATTCATCAGATTTCCCTACCCAGAATCCATATCAGACTGATCAGGGTAATCGAGATATTTTCATCACAAAGCTCAACTCCGCAGGCAATGGCTTGATTTACAGCACATATATCGGTGGCGGGGATAAGGACCATGGATATGGTATAGCCGTCGACGATAGCGGCAATGCTTTTGTCACAGGCGATACTTATTCCATTGACTTTCCCACAGTAAACCCTTATCAAACTAATCAGTATGGAAGGGACGCATATATATTAAAACTTGCTTCTACTGGTGATAGTCTCGTTTATAGTACATATTTGGGTGGAAGCAGCGGTATGGAAGCAGGCTTAAAGGTGGCATTAGACAATACTGGTAATGCCCATATATTGGGTCAGACCGAGTCAACCGATTTCCCCACTCAAAATCCGTATCAAACCGATCAACCTGACCAGGATGTTTTTGTAACTAAAATTAATTCGACTGGTGATGGCCTTATTTTCAGCACCTATCTTGGAGGTAGTGGTTTTGATGTTGGCTGGGGAGGAATTTGCGTGGATACCAATGGAAATACATTTATAACTGGAATAACCTATTCTTCTGATTTCCCCACACAGAATCCTTTCCAATTGGATCAAGGTGGGCCGGATATTTTTGTGACAAAATTTAATTCAGCAGGTAATGGTCTTGTTTATAGCACTTATCTTGGGGGCGATGATAGAGAGGAATCATATGCTGGAATTGATATTGATAACGATGGCTATGCTTACGTTGTCGGACATACACATTCTATAAACTTCCCTACAAAATTCTCTTGTCAAACCGATCAGGGAGGTGTGGATGGATTTTTGAGCAAATTGAGCATAAACGGTGATAGCCTAATATATAGTACTTATCTGGGTGGCAGTGATACCGATAAATGCACAGACGTTATGGTTGACAGCTATGGTAATGCATATGTCACCGGATTTACATATTCGGCCGATTTCCCCACGGTGAATCCATATCAAACCGACCAAGGTGATATTGATATATTTGTGTCTAAATTGACAGACGCTAACAAGCCTGAAATTTTGTCTCATACACCGCTCCAAAATGAACTCAACATAATAGCAAATTCAAATATTACAGTCACTTTTGATTCTGATATGGATACGGCTACCCTTAATGATAGTACCTTTTTAGTTTATGGAAATTATAGTGGCTATAAAACAGGAGTCATAAATTATTATTCGGGCTCAAATCAAGCCGTTTTTGATCCAATGGCTGATTTTTATCCTGGTGAAATTGTTACGGTTATGCTTACCGATGGCATCGAAAACACACTTGGAGTACCTTTGGAGGATGGTATTGTCTGGACTTTCACAGTCGGGGTTACAGAGGGTTCAGCATTGTTCGAAGACACTAGCTATGTTTCAAACTCCTTCAGCCCTTTTTCAATAGCTGCCGCCGATGTTGATAATAATGGTGCAATAGATTTGGTGGCCGGCTACCATTCAGGTAATCAGTTTGGTGTATGGTTAAATAACGGGATCGGGGTATTTGATTACGAAATTGATCTTACTGGTGGAAACAGGCATTATAGCCACCTTGCAATCGATTTTAACAGAGATGGTTTAATTGATTTGGCTACCACCTGCGCCGATGATGACAATTTTTTGGTTTATTTTAATAATGGGGATAGTACTTTTACTCAACAACCTTCATATTCTACTCCGGATCACCCTAAAGTAATTAAACCAGCCGACTTCAATGGCGATGGATACAATGATTTGATTGTGGCTTGCTTATTTGACAGTGTGGTTGTTTATTTAAATAATGGCGATGGTTCATTTGCCTTGGAAAGCGTTTATGAAATTCCCGCCGATTATCCCCATCCCTCCGATGTTGTTACAGGTGATTATAATGGAGACTATAATATTGATTTTATTGTATTGTGTGAAACCGGACGCTCGATGTATGTATTCCTAAATAATGGCGATGGGACTTTTGAAATGCAAACTCGGATTTCAGATATGGGATTTGATCCTACGTCTTTTTATACGACTAATTTTAATAATGATGACTACCTTGACCTTATTATTAGTAATAAGGGCGACGGATCAGATTCCGATTCAATTTTGACGATGTTTTATGGTCAGGGTGATGGGACTTTTCTCTGGGAAACCGAATATATTGTCGGAAATGGCCCCAGGGTTGTAAGCGCGTCTGATTTTGATGGTGATGGAGACCAGGATATTATTGCCAAAGTTGCCTATCCAGATCCTCAATATACTGCTTTATTACTGAATACGGGAAATGGGCATATGATACCTGGCGATACTATTTTTGCTATAGGCGGGAGCTATTCATTAACGCCCGCAGATTTTGATAATGATGGTGACATGGATTTCGCATCGCAACAATCCGGAATATTTATTTTGTGGAATATAAAAGATAGTGATAACGATGGTATTGCTGATGAGGATGATAATTGTCCAACTATCTATAATCCAAACCAGGATAATTCAGACAATGACAGTCTTGGTAATGCCTGCGATAATTGCCCTAATATAGATAATGCCGGTCAGGAAGATATTGATGTCGATTCCGTTGGAGATATTTGTGACAACTGTCCTGATTACTACAACCCCGTTCAGGAAGATATTGATCTAGATGGAATAGGCGACTCCTGTGATAACATTTCGCCCTTGTTCATTCGAGCAAGTTCTCCAGAGGCAGTTAACAATAGAATAACACCCTCTACACCTTTTACTATTCTCATTTGGATAAATAATACATCATTTAATATGGATCTAACAAGTGGGAGCTTCTCCTTTGATCTTTATAGTCCGGATGGAAGTATTGAAAGCGTAATTCATGATGACCAATTGGGTTATTTATCGACTGGCAGTGTTTTATATTTAAATGATTTTGATTCCTGTTTCGAATTAGGTATTTTCCCTTCTGAAAACGGTTGGGATTCCAATCTTCCTGATTCAGTTAATTTTAATTTTATGGGAACCAATGGGTTACTTTCAAGCAATCCAGATCAACCTTATATAGAGTTTAACATGATAATTGATGAATTTGGGACATTCTGCATCGACTCTTGTACTCTTAGTGGTAATCCGGATTGGGACTGGCTATTTATGGCCGAATATTCACCTGTTACATTTGCAGGTCCGTATTGTTGGGATATCGCTTGTCAGAATGATTGGGATTGTGACGGGGTTTTGGACGGCGCGGATAACTGCCCTAATGATAGCAACTTAAGCCAGAATGATTATGATGGCGATGAAATTGGTGATGCATGCGATAATTGTCCTACTTACGGCAATCCCGGTCAGATTGATAGTAATGACAATAATATTGGCGATGCCTGTACATTTGAAGAGGAAACACCAACGGGACAAAACATTGAAATAATCCTAGATGATGTATCTATACAATTCGATACTGTTTTAACTTCTGGAGCAACTGAATTGACGGTAACGTCATCTGGCCCAGAATTAGCTGAATTTGAAATTGTTCCCTTCAATCCGCCGGAATATTATAACATTACTACAGATATAACTTATAGTGGTTTGATTAATATATGCATTACATATACTGATGCGGAAATATCTACGGAGAACGAGGCACTGATATCTTTGCAGCATTACGATGGTTTCAGTTGGATTGATATCACCACATCACTTGATACGATTAATAATATTGTATGCGGCATTACTTCGACGTTATCTCCGTTTGTGTTGACAATCCCAAGTTTCATATGTGATTGCGAACCAGGTAATGTAAATGCCGACGAAACAATCAATATATTTGATATTACGTACATAATTAGTTTCCTTTATATAGAAGGCCCAGCACCCATACCATACGAACTCTGTAATGGCGATCCTAACAAAGATTGTACCTGTAATATATTCGATATAACCTATTTGATTAGCTTTCTGTACTTAACCGGCCCACCACCCTGCACCTGCGAAGAATGGATAGACGTCTGTGGCTCACCATTGATGAAATAAAGATCGAGCACAAAACATGGATGTTTGGGGTCGGCCATAATTGGCCGGCCCTTTCTAATTAAAAATAATATTAATTGCCTAAGTAGCTCAATGTCAAATGATAATATATTAAACGCCGGTGATATTACATGAATAGGCCGCACAATAATCTAATGGAATCCGAATGATTTTTTCTAACGGATTTCTAACGGGAAACTTACTGCAACTTGCTCCAACTTGTTCGAAGTTGATGTAAGTTGAGGGAAGTTGGTCTTACTTAACTTATATTGATTCAACGAATTAGACGTAATTTTCGGTGTTTCAAGAAGTTCGCCAAAATAGACGGTGGATAATCCCTGTCTCCCAGCTTTATTTTTTTCTAACGACATAAACCACTATTAACAAATTACTTATTGACAAACAGGTTAATCCATTATCCATTTGGATTAAATGCGGTAGAAATCCGCACGGTATTTCAGGATAGTATCTTGGTAAAAATGAAAAACCTGCTTTCTAAAATACTGCCAAGAGTTCTAGCAGTTCTATGTTCATAAAATTAAGAATAATGAACATGGCCGTAAAGCCTTTAAGCAGGTAATACAGGTTGACAAAGCCAGTAATTTGTATATTTTGAAGTAGGTTTGCAGAAAATATATGACTACTGAAGATGTTGGCCCATATATCCTAAATGATATATTCTATTCCTACAAATTAAACTAATGTCGCAATAATTATAGAATAAAGACATCCAATAATTCAAGGACAAGGTTGGAGTTTTTTATGACACAATCAATAAAGACTAAAATATTATTGTTTATAATTGCATCATTAATAATATTTTGCCCCTCACAAGTTTTGGCCCAGAATATGTATTCTTCTTTCGATTGGCAATGGGCAAAAAATGCTGCTAGTCC
>Ga0272443_10001797_pt1 | contig 29491 bp, 34 predicted proteins | sample SSMAcet12_FD_193581 | JGI IMG/M metagenome (GOLD analysis project Ga0272443, IMG submission 193581) | Marine sediment archaeal communities from Little Sippewissett salt marsh, Falmouth, MA, United States - SSM-Acet-12 | ecosystem: Environmental > Aquatic > Marine > Wetlands > Sediment ... | reverse complement strand
CTTTATACACTTTGCAACAGGTCTATAACTCCTTCTATGTATATCACATACACCATACTTCTTTAAAGCATTTAAATGCTCTTTAGTACCATAACCCATATTCCTATCAAAACCATACTCAGGATATTCTTTAGAATACTCTATCATCAGGTTATCTCTATCTACCTTAGCAAGTATAGAAGCACAAGAAATACTGTAATGATATACATCCCCCTTAGATATCTTCATGGTAGGATACTCATCTATAAGTTCTACACTAGTACCATCTATTAATAGATAATCAGCTCTTTTACCTATCATCTCCTCCACTCCCCTTAGTGCTAATGTCATAGCTCTTAATACTGCCTGTTGGATACCTAAACTATCTATCTCTTTCTCACTAACCATACCTACACCATATCCTTTTACACTACCCCTAATCAGATCGTACAACCTATCCTTTTGTTTCATAGACAATGTCTTGCTATCCCTTACCCCCTCTACAATCTTACAACCCTTTGTTAAAGCAACAGCACCTGCGGCCACAGGCCCTGCTAAAGGACCTCTACCAACTTCATCTATACCGACAACTACATCATATCCTTTCTTCCAAAGCTTTTTCTCTAACTTAATATCTGGATATATCATATTCCATATGTTACCATATACATATGAAAAAATTACTAACAGCACTGATTTTAATACTAGGATTAACCACAATACCAATATATGCACAAGATGTATCTGTAGATACAGCAACAGCAGATGAAGAAGAAATAACCGTAGGAGATGATAAATCAACAGTAACTGATGAAGAAATGGAAGAAGAACTTGAAAAACAAAATGAAGAAGGTACACTATCTGAAGAACTCGAAGTTAATTCTACCGCAAAATTCGGTTTCTGGTCTATACTCCTGGCAGTAACAGCCCCACTACTGTTGATAGTAATAGCGTATCTGGTTATAAAAATGAGTAATAAGTAAAAAAGCTTTTACATACACTCTGTATATGCTACTATGTAATATATAACTTTTTTAAGAAATTTTTACTATGGATAACAGTACTAGATCATTTTTCTCCGGACTATTTACAGGATTAATTGCTGGAACAATAGCAGGTATAATGCTTGCTCCCAAGTCAGGAAAAGAGACAAGAGAAGATATTAAAAACTTTGCAATAGAGATGGGAGAAAAGATAACAGATAAATATGAAGAGATTAAGAAAGAGGTAGAGAAAAGATTAAATAGTTTAAAAGCTGCAGGAAAGAAGATAGATTGGGGGATGTATAAAGAGATGGTAAATGAAGTATTAAATGAGTTTAAAGAGGATGGTAAAGTTACAGTAGAAGTAGCAGAGAGAATGGGTACACAATTAGGAAAGGATTGGGATACTCTTAAGACTTCTTTAGAATAGATAAATTTTAATTTCTATTTAAATGAAATTTAGAGGACCTAATACTGGTACATAATAAGGAGGGGATATACTCCCCTTTTTATTTAAATATTTGTTAAAATACACATATTGCGAGAGTAGTTCAGCTGGCTAGAATGTCTCCTTCCCAAGGAGAAGGTCGCGGGTTCGAATCCCGTCTCTCGCTCTTCTACTACTGATATGTTACAATACTGTTACTATGCTGATGTAGCTCAGTTGGTCAGAGCATTCCCTTCGTAAGGGACAGGCCGATGGTTCGAATCCATCCATCAGCTTTCTAAAAAAGAAAAACATATGAACAAACCAAAATACACACTAACAAACCTAATGCTTGAATATATAGTGAAATATGAAACATCTATAAAAGATCTACAAAATACAGACCTTCCTAAAGAATTAAAAAAACCTCTTATAGAAAAACAATACGCAGAAGATATAGATCATCTATCACAACTAGTAGCATTTCCAATTGGATATAATACAGCCTTAAAGATATTAAGAGGTCAAGAACATACAACAGGGAAAAGCAGGAAAAAAGTATTTGCAGGTTTTAGAAATGCAAAGGAATATATTAGAAAATATGACTTTAAAACAGAATTAAAACCAAGTACAGAATTAGCAATACACTTAAACAAACTTGTGACCAAAGGATGGAATGATGATTGGGACCAAGGAAGAATTAAAGATTTTTCTGAAAAACCAAATACGCTATACGATACATGGTACGAACTAAGAGACTACTATCCAAGTACAGATATGAAAGAGTACTTCAATGATCTCTTTAGATGGATAATCAATGGAAATGATAGTACACATAAATTAATACAGTTTGCAGTACTAACCTACGAGTTTATTGAAAAAGCCCCATTCTTTGCGGGTAATCAGATAACTACGACACTAATACTTGAACTTCTTTCTAAACTCTATGATTACAATCCCAATACTGCTCTACCTTTTTCCAAATCATTTAATTTCATAAACGAAGATCTTAAATCAGCATTTAAGATATCAAAAGGGAAAAATGATCTAACAACCTTTATAGAAGCCATCCTCTATACTACTTCCCTTACTGCAATAGAGACTACCAGAGAATTTACACAGATATATAAAGAGAAAATATTAAAGTATCCACAAATGACAGAAGAGTTAAATTCAAGACAGATTAAAATAGTTGACTATCTAGAAACAAACAGGAGAGCTTCAAGACAAGAGCTTACTGATATGATTGGAGTATCCTTTATGACAATTTACCGTGATTTAAAAGAGTTAATGGATAAGAAGTATGTGGAGCAGAAAGGAAAAGGTAGAGGTACATATTACAAAGTATACGATGAGAATAAAGGAGTTGAGGAAAGAGAAGAAGATAGTATTAAAGTATTCTAGTTTCTTGTAGAGTGAGTGTTTTCTTGATAATATTACGTGTATGGAAAATGACAAATATGATCTAATTATAGGTCTTGAAATACATATACAGACTAAAACTAAATCAAAAATGTTTTGCAACTGTCCTACGGGATACTTCCATAAAGAGCCCAATACCCATGTGTGCCCTGTATGTTTAGGACTGCCGGGAGCCCTACCAATCCCCAATAAAAGAGCATTGGAGCTATGTGTACTAATGGGTTTAGCTACTAATTGTAAGATAGATAGTGAAATACATTTTGATAGAAAGCATTACTTCTATCCTGATTTACCTAAAGGATATCAGATAAGTCAGTATAAAAGGCCTGTATGCTCAAACGGCAAAGTAGAGCTATCGAACAGCACTGTAGAGATAGAAAGAATACATCAGGAAGAAGATGTAGCCAAATCTACACATCATATAGAAGCTGGTACAAATCTAGAATATTCCTTAATTGATTACAACAAGTCTGGAGTGCCTTTAATAGAGATTGTTACAAAACCATGTATAAGATCAGCTAAAGAAGCTAAAGAATACGCTACTAGAATTAGACAGATAGCAAGATATTTAAATATCTCAGATGCAGATATGGAAAAGGGACAGATGAGATGTGAGCCTAATATATCAGTACAGGAAAAAGGCAAGTGGGAATACAAAGACGGAATAATCAAACCGATTGGTAATTACAAACTTAATCCCAAGGTAGAAATTAAAAATATCGGCTCCATTACTGCTGTAGAGAAATCTATAGAATATGAATTTAATAGGCTTACAGAGGCTTTAGAGAGTAGGGAGGAGATAATACAACAGACAAGAGGATGGAACGCAGATAAGGGTATTACAGAGTTTCAGAGAAGCAAAGAAACAGCAGATGACTATAGATATATGGCAGAACCTGATATTCCTGTTATAGATATCTCAAAAGAAGATATGAATAGGATATCTAAAAAATTGGTAGAACTACCTAATGAAAAAATAAAGAGATATGTAGAAGATTTTAATCTTTCAGAATATAATGCAGATGTTCTAGCCTCAGACAAAGATGTTTCTGAATTCTTTGATGGTTTAGTAAACGCACTTAATAAAAAGGTAAAAGATATTATAGTTAGCGCTAAATTAGCAGGCAACTGTGTTACAGGTACAATATTTTCCTGGCTAAATGAAAAAGGAATTTCTCTTTCCGAAGCTAAACTGGACTTAAATGATTTAGTACAATGGAATTTAGCCTTAAATAGTGGAGAGATTACTAAGAATAAGGCTGAAGAACTGCTCAGGATATCCTTAAATAAAGGTAAAGATCTTAGTGATCTACTAGATGAATTCAAGCAAAGTGCAAAAGATAGTGCAGGTAATATTAAAGATATTGTTTTAGAAGTGATAAAAGATAATGAGAATGCAGTTAATGATTATAAATCAGGCAAAAAAGCATCTTTGAGCTTCCTCATAGGTCAGGTTATGCAAAAGACAAATGGTACTGCAAATCCTAATGAAGCTAGATCTATTTTAATGGAGGAGTTAAAGAAATGAAAATAGATATATCTTTTTTAAAACATATAGCTGAACTATCTAGAATAAGGCTTAGTAAGAAAGAGTTAAAGAAATTTACTCCTCAGATGAGGACTATTTTAGATTCTGCACAGGAGCTGCAGAATGTAGATACAGAGGGGAAACAGCCTATGAAAAAGTATGTATCTTTTTCTGATTTAAGAGAGGATATACCTAAAGAAAGTTTAAAGCAGGAAGATGTATTAAAGAATGCTAAGTGCAAAGAGGATGGTTTTATAAAAGTTTATGGTAAAGTTTTCGGAAGTATAGAGGAATCTTAGCTTTTAAATTTACTAATTCTCTAGTAAAATACCTCATATATATATGCCGAAGTGGCGAAACTGGCAGACGCGCATGCCTTAGGAGCATGTGGGGTTTATACCCCTTGCAGGTTCAACTCCTGTCTTCGGCACCAATATTATATAATTACAACAAACATGTTTAAAAAAATACTTAAACCATTCCAGGATGTATTACTAGACAAAGGACTATGCGTAGGCTGTACAGCTCCTTTAGATAAAGCCAAAAGATTGGGTAGTTTAACAGAGAATAGTGAACTGGTCAGATGTAAATGTAAAAGAGAATATATACATGACAAAAAGTTAAACAAGTACAGAAGAGCTACATTCCAGGAGGAACAGCAGTATATTAAAAGTTTGAAAAAGTAGCATTGTTTTAGTAAAATACAAAGCTATGCCGCTATCGTCTAGTGGACCAGGACAACAGGTTTTCATCCTGTAAACCGGGGTTCGATTCCCCGTAGCGGTATGCCACTAGCTTATATAAAAAATACCTTGCACTTTTATCATCCAATCATATACAATAGAGTATATAAATTTTTACTGCCTTAAATATGCCAGGTGATAATAATGATCCATACGGAGTTAACACTCAACCAGGAATAGGAGTTCCTACTACACGTGAGAATCTAGTAGTTCCTGAAGCAGAGGATCCTCATACAGAATTAAAAACAAGGCTTGCTACAGTCGAGGAGAGATTGAATCAATATGATAAGATTTTTGCACAACTTCCAAAGACCCCTGAAGAGACTCCTAAAGATAGTACTTATTCTCCACCATTAGCAGGACAAGTTGAAGAACAAACAATTCCAGAAGTCCCAACTATACAAGATACAGCTGTTGATCAAACACCCACTCCAGCACCTTATGAAACTACCTATCAAGACCCAACTAATGATCCTAACAGCATGCAGAACCTTGCAGATAGATTAAGAGCCGGTCAAAATCAAAGACAAGAAACCCCACTTTCTCAAGAATCAGTACCTGTTACACCAACAAGTACTCCTGTTTATCCATAGATCTCGAAGACTTTTATTGTCGTCATAAAGAGGTATAGCTAAATTTATACCTCTTTTTCTTTTCCTATGACATATATACGTGCTACAATGTACCTACTAACATTAAACTACCCACACTAGTATGTATGAAATAGAAAAAGACGAACCTAAAACAGGAAAAGAGAAAATCATTAGTATATTAGGTTCTATCGGGACATTTCTATACTCCTTTGTAGAGACTGTCGTAATAGCCTTAGTAATTGCAGTTGTACTCTACCTATTTATAATGACTCCTCATGAAGTACTAGGCAATTCAATGTATCCTACATATAAAAATGGAGAATATTTAATGGCTAATAAACTAACATATAGATTTACAGAACCTAAAAGAGGAGATGTGATAATATTTAAATACTCCGACACTCAAGATTTTATTAAACGTATCATAGGCGTCCCAGAAGATAGTATAATGATCAAGGACGGCAACGTATATGTAAACAGCAACCAGCTAGATGAAAATGGATATCTAGGAGATACTGTATATACCAGCGGAGGAGACTATACAGCGGAAGGTGAAACAATTACTCTAGAGGAAGATGAGTACTTTGTTTTAGGAGATAACAGACCTCACAGCTCTGATTCAAGAACCTTTGGCCCGATATCTATAGATCAAATAAAAGGAAAGGCTTGGATTGTATATTTACCAGTATCAGAATTCAGAATAGTGACACATGAAGACTATGGATCTCTCTAGACACTATCTGTGAAACATGATAGATTTTAAAAATGGAAACATTCGTTATAGCAAATCAGAAAGGAGGTGTAGGCAAGACTACTACAGTGCTCAACCTTGGTGCAAGCCTTGCCAGAAAAGGAAAAAAGACCCTTGTTATTGATCTAGATCCACAGGCTAACCTCTCCTCAGGTTTGGGATTTACAAGACAATTTGACAAAGAGAGCTGGAATGAAACAGAGGAAGCTCCTTACAAAAGTATATATGATGTACTAATCAACCAAATGCCGCTATCAAAAGTATTTGTGACTACCAATCAGGAGAATTTAATGCTCATACCATCACACCTATCCCTTGCAGGAGCAGAGATAGAGATGGTTAATATGCTTGCAAGGGAAACACTTCTTAAAAAGGCTATTTCAGAATTTCAAGAGGAATTTAACTACATACTTATAGACTGCCCGCCATCACTAAGTTTATTAACAATTAATGCTCTTACAGCAAGTGATCAATTAATTATACCCATACAATGTGAATATCTTGCCCTAGAGGGCCTAGGACAGCTTTTAGAAACAACCAAGCTTATAAGAGGCATCAATCCAAGTCTACAGGTAGGAGGAGTTATCCTAACTATGTTTGACAGCCGTACAAAGCTCTCCTCCAATGTTGTAGAAGACGTAAGAGAATACTTTAAAGAAAAAGCATTTAAAACAGTAGTTCCTAGAAATGTAAGGCTATCGGAAGCACCATCTTTTGGAAAAAGTATCTTTGAATACGATGATAAATCTACAGGTGCTCAGGCCTATGATGATTTAGCTAAAGAGTTCATAAAGCGATTTGAATAATTTTTTAATTGAAAAATATGGAAGAACAAACAAAAAGATTGGGGAAAGGATTAGCAGCTTTAATTAATACCGACTCCCCTACTGCTGATTTATCAAAAAAATATGTTGAGAACTTTGATGTAGAAAAAATAGTTCCTAATCCATACCAGCCCAGAATGCACATTGATCCTGAGAAATTAATAGAACTCGCTGATTCAATACGAGAGCATGGTGTAATACAACCGTTGATTATAAGCAAAGATAAAAACTCTAACAAGTACTATATAGTTGCAGGAGAAAGAAGATTTAGAGCCGTAAAACTGGCAGGTTTTAAAACAGTCCCTGTTGTTATCAAAGAGACATCCCCATTAGAAATGCTTGAGCTAGCTCTTATCGAAAATATACAACGAGAAGACCTTAATCCGCTTGAAGAAGCATACTCTTTTAAACAATTAAGTAAGGAGTTTGGTTTAACACAAAGGGAAATAGCAAAAAAAGTTGGTTTAAACAGAGTTACTGTAGCTAACAAGATGAGACTATATAGACTTCCTGAAAAGATTAAAGAGTTAGTACTTAATGATTCACTTTCAGAAGGACACGCCAGAGCAATACTTGGTATAAGAGATGAAACCTCTATGATTGCTGCTGCTGATATTATTGTCAAAAGAGATCTTAGCGTAAGACAGACAGAAGCCCTGGTAAGAAAAATGATGTTTGGGAGGACGGAGAGTACAAAGGATTTTAAAAGATCAGACTCGCATACAAAGATATGTGAAGAGAGTATATCACACAGGCTTGGCTACAATACTAGTATCACCAAAATGAGCAAGGGGGGGAAAATAACCATTAGATACAAAAACCTAGATGAACTTGATAGAATTGTTAAAAGATTTGAAGAAATTCCTAAGATTAAGGAAGAGTAACTTCCTGTCTTAATTTCTCATACATCAAAACTGCTCCACTTACACTTACATTTAACGAGCCTATTCCTTCTTTCATAGGGATTGAAACTTTTTTATCAACTCTTTCCAGCATTCCAGTAGAGATCCCCATATCTTCTGCTCCAAGAATAAATGTAATTGGTCCTGTTAAATTCTCTTCAAAATATGACCTGCCATCCATATGTACACCTACAATCTGAATATTATCCTTCTTGATTCTTTTCACAGCTTCATATAGATTCATTTCAACCAAAGGTATACGTTCTGCTGCACCCATTGATATACGGATAGTCTCATCAGTAACTATAGCTTTATTAGAAGGTGGGATAATAACACCATTTACACCGACAGCATATGCTGTTCTCATAATAGCAGCAATATTCTGAACATATTTAATATTATCCAATATTAAAAAAAATGGTATTTTTTTCTCTTCATATATCTTCGCCAACAGTTCATTCAAATCCCAGCTGTTTTTAGAGACCATAACCCCGATTACACTCTCTGCCCCTGTCCGGCTCTTTCTATTAAGAGTTCTTCTTGGGACTTTAACTATTGGAATATGTTTCTTGCCTGCAAGTTTAATAATTTCCTGAGTTTTAAGATCTTTAAAAGCATTAGATGCAATATATATATGCTCAAACTCTCTATCATCCAATAAAAGCTCCAACAAAGCATTCTTACTTTCAATCTGAATAATATTTGGTCTTCTCATTCTATTCAGATTTTACCACATCTACATAGTACCTGCCCCGTTTATAACCGGCCATTTTTCTAAAAGACACAACACCTTTAGTTTTAGCATGTATAGAGTGATCTTTCGAAAGGTATGTATTTTCTCCTGGATAAAAAACCGTTCCTCTTTGCTTCACAATTATATTGCCTGCCTTAACTGCTTGATTTGCATATTTTTTTACCCCAAGTCTTTTCCCTGCAATATTTCCTGATACACTAACTGTTCCTCCTCCTACAACATGAGACATATTTCCTTTATATTACAAATTACTTCTTTTCCAATATGAAAATATTTCTGCTGATAATACTATTATTTCTTTCCCATTTCAAGTCTTCTTTACTATATTCTTTATTCAAAATATTCCATTTTTTACCAAAGATTTCTCTTACACCAAAAGTTTCCCATCCCTCTTTTGTTTTGTAAGAAGGTATAACCATTACTATAACTTTACCCTTAAATACGTCATCTAAAACTTTCTTTAAATTTTTTAATAAGCTTTTAACATTATCAAGCAAAATCTTTGCTTTTTTAGAAGATAGTATTTTGATCTGAGGAGGTCCCATATATGGCTCAAATAGGACAGCATCTATATCTGTATTCTTTAATTTCTTCATAATTGCGGAGTCCGGATTGGTTATATCAAGTCGGAATGTTTCATACAAAATATCCCCAATATATCCATTTTGTGAGAGCCATATAATGTTTTCTTCTGTTGCTTCTACAGCATTTTTATCTATATCAGAAGCCAGAATATTATAACCAAGTACTCCTGCTTCCATAGGTATAGTTCCTGATCCGCAGAAGGGGTCCCATACAGTACCCTGTTTGAGTCCAGAGAGATTACACATAATTCTAGCTAATTTAAGAGGGAGCATTCCCATTTGAGTATCAATATTGGGTTTCCTATAATCTCTGCTGGCAAAGCTTTCTATATCCTGTATAACCAATGTCTTTCCAAACATCTGTTCATTTTCGTTTTCCAAAACACAAAGTTCAAAGCCTTTTTCGAGTATAGAATTGGACGTCACTTGTGCTGAATTAAGTTCTAATTTCTTCGGGAGTATATATCGACTGCTGATACTTCTTTCTTTATAATTATTCTTTATCTGTTTAGAAAGGTTTCTAATCTTTTCCATATCAAAATTTAGATCTCCAAGATATGAAATCCCAAAAACAATCTTTTCAGCTAAGTCTATTTCTAAAAAATCCTCAAGATTATCTACAACTGTTCCTACTCTAATAAACCCTCCCAGTCTATTAAAAATTCTTTTTACTATCTGATCATCAATGTCACTGCTTTCTACGATTAAAACCTTAGTAGAGAAATTTTTAGTCGTATTTCTATCAATACCGTATATATCAAAAACTCTACCGAGTTCTGCTCGAGAAAGTCCTTTAAAATTTCCTAATTCAAAAAAATACTTCATTAACCAATCTTTTTAATCAAAATTCTTGTTATTTTCGGTCTATGGCCGTAGCTTCTTCTATATCTTGATTTGGCTTTATATTTAAACACTTTTACTTTTTCTCCCTTCTTCTGTGATGTTATTTCCAAAGTGACTTTTGCATCATTTACATAGGGTTTACCTATTTTTATATCATCACCATGAACAATCATCAAAACCTCTTTTATCTCAATCTTATCTCCTTTATTGCCAGATATTTTCTTAATTTCATACTGCTGATTTTCTCTAACTTTAAGCTGAGTGCCCGCTACTTCTATTACAGCAAATTTATCTTTCTTTTCTGCCATTTTTACAATTTCTCAAATTAACTCTCATAGATATCAACTATGCTGTCCGTATTATCTACCTGGATAGAGTGTGATATTATACTCTGAATTACCCCCAATGAAAATAGGGTAACTATGGTTATACTTCCTCCTGCACTAACTAACGGCAATGGTATTCCCGTTGCAGGCACTACTCCTGTATTGGTCCCTATGTTAATAAATACTTCCAAGAGAAGTTTTACAGTAAAACCAATTATTATCATTGCAAAATATGGCTGACTGCCTAAGGATATTGTTTTATTAAGACTCGTCAGTATTATTATACAGTAGAGAATCAGAAGCAAAGACGATCCTACCAAGCCAAATTCTTCTGCAAAGGACGCAAATATAAAGTCAGTCCTATACTCGGGAAGAAAATCCCTCTTGCTTTGTGTCCCATTACCAAAACCTTTTCCAAATATCTGTCCTGATCCTATTGCAATTTTTGCCTGATTGACATTAAACCCCGCATCTCCTGTGTCTTTAGATGGATCTAGGAATACCTCTATTCTTTCTTTTTGATAATCTTTAAGAATATTATCCCATACCACACTGGATAGTAATCCTAAGACAATAGAAATTAGAAAACTTACTACCACAAGGGTCTTCCATTGATCTCTATAGTAATACGCAAATACTGAAATAACCAAACCGATAACTACAAGAATCAGCCAGAGGGGATTTGATAGTATAGAGGATAGTAAAAATCCTAAAATTCCCAGTAAGATTATCAAAATTGCTATACTATTTCTAATCTGATTATCCAATCCTGTAAAAGCGACAAAAAACCATATCATCATAGTAAGAACAGACATACTGCCATCAGGCTCTAGATATATTAAAACTGCTATTGGTAAAATCATTAGAAAGCTTAATAAAAGAAGCATCCATTGATTATATTTCCCTTTCTGAGACATTACATATGCCGTCAGAAACACTACCGTAATTTTTGCAAACTCAGATGGCTGTATCTGTATATCTCCAATCACCAGCCATCTTTTTACATTATTTATAGTCGGTCCAAAGATCAGTACCAAAACTAAAGACACAAGAGTGAGGATATAGATAGGGAGAATAACCTGCCAGTATTTTGTATATGATAGGTTGATTTTTGATATTAAGAAATAAAAAAAATAGCCTATTAAAACAAAAGCTATCTGTTTTACAACTATTGAAGTATCTCCAAAAGTCCCATCATTTTGTATTGTTGTAGAGAGTAGCGTCACTACTCCAATGATAGAAATCAAAATACTTGGAATAAGAATTTTAAATTCCAAGTCAAATACCTTATTTTTTTTATTCAAAAACCCTTCCATTGCGTTAAATAGTACGCATAATTATGACATAATTGGGAATTTATAGGAATCTATTTTTTATTTTTCTTTTTCCTCATAAAAGCAGGAACGTCTAGAGGATCTTTACTATCGAGATCAAAAGGCGGTTTAAAATCAGAATCTTCCTGAGCTTCTTCTTTTTTATCTTCCTCCTTCTTTTCTGTTTCCTCATCATCAAACACTGTAAATTTAAGACTTCCGCTCTTTTCTTCTTCATCAGTGTTGTCCTCTTCCAATTGTTTTTCCATTCCCGGAGTTGTAAAGCCTGAAAATATTTGTGATGCTGTTCTTTCTTCACTAATATTAAATTCTTTTTCATCAGAAGAAGGATATGTTTGATTTGAACTTTTAATACCTGTAGCAACTATGGTTATGACAATCTCGTCTCCCAGGTCTTCATTGATTTGTGCTCCAAACTTAATATTGGCTGAAGGATCAACAGCTTCTTTAATTAACTCTGAGACCATACTGATTTCAGTAAGAGAAAGGTTGGACCCCACTATGTTGTAAAGAACCCCTGTAGCTCCTTCTATAGACATGTCTAATAACGGACTTGTAGTTGCAAGTCTTGCAGCTTTCTCTGCTCTACCCTCTCCGCTTGCTCTACCAATACCCATTAAGGCGGTACCAGCATTCTGCATAACAGATTTAGCATCATTGAAATCAGCATTAATGTATCCAGTTTGACTGATAAGACTAGAGATACTGCTTACACCCTCTGCTAGTACAGAATCTACCATTTTCATTGCATCAATAAAGGATACTGATTCATCAACAATTTCCAGAAGTCTTTGGTTAGGAATAACTATTAATGTATCAACTTTATCTTTTAGGGCTTCTAAACCCTCTTCAGCGACATCTTTTCGTCTGGATCCTTCAAAATCAAACGGCTTAGTTACTACTGCTACTGTTAATGCCCCCATATTCCTTGCTACTCCTGCAATTATTGGTGCTGCCCCTGTTCCCGTACCTCCTCCCATACCCGCTGTAATAAAAACCATATTTGTTCCCTCAAGTATCTCCTGTATTTGATCCAGGCTTTCCTCTGCAGCCTGTGCACCTAATTCATGATTTCCACCAACGCCTAATCCTTTTGTTAACTCCTCTCCTAGCTGAAGCGTTGTAGGCGCCAGAGATTGTTTAAGAGACTGTGCATCTGTATTAAAAGACAGAAAGTCAACTCCTGGAATATCATAATCACTAATCATTGTATTTATTGCATTACAACCTCCTCCTCCAATTCCAATAACTTTAATATTGACTACATTATCTGCGCTTGTTGTAACTAGCATTGTCTAAATTTTAATAAATTATATTAAGGCAGTAATGACTTAAACCATTCAGTAATTTTACTGAAAAATCCTCCCACATCAACTTTTTTATCCTCAGTATTAATCTCAACATCATCATCTAAAGCATGTTTAATCAATCCTTGGACACATGAGTAACTAGGATCAGAGATCTCTTCAGTCATGCCGCTTAATCCTGAAGAGTAACCCACTCTCGCAGGAACTCCAAATATTGATTGAGTCAGCTTAGTAATACCACTTAGTAAAGCTGTACCTCCTGTAATTACAATACCTGCAGGCATTGCTATATCATATCCTGCTTTCTCCACATCTTCTCTAGCCATATCAAATATTTCTTCACATCTTGCGTCCACTATCTTTTGCAGCATATCTTTTGTTACAGTTTTTTCAGATGTAATATCAATTAAAGACAGATCTAATTTATTACCTTTTTTTTCATCAGTCTCCTCAACTTTTCTAAGCAGGGCAGGCCTTTTATCCTCCTTGCCATTTTTAGATTTAACCTTATCAGACAGTAAATCGTCCATATTCAATTTAATCTTCTCCGCATCTTCCAAAGAAACCTGAAGACCGATAGCTATATCGCTTGTTATATTCACTCCTCCAAGAGGAATACATCCACTGTATATAATTGCACCCTCCTGAAAAATAGAGATACTCGTTGTCCCGGCACCTATATCAAGCATCGCGACACCTAATTCTTTTTCAGTATCTGTAAGTACTGCTATGGACGATGCCCAGCCTGTAAACACCACATCATATACATTTAACCCCAGCTGTTCTATACACTTCTTAAGATTCTGCCAGTATGAATTTGGTGCTGTGATAATATGGGTCTCAACTTCTAACCTTCCCCCACTCATGCCAATTGGATATTTAATCCCTCCTTGGTTATCCACCATAAATTCTCTTGGAATTATATGTATAGGATTTAAATTCTCAGGCAGAGACAAAGTTTTAGCATTTTCAATAGCTCGGTATGTATCATCTATAGTTATCTCTGCACTAGATACAGCAACAACCCCTTTGTTATTTAAACTTGTCACTTGATCTCCATTAATAGACACATAGACGTCTGATACCGTCACACCAGCCATACGCTCTGCTGCATTAACACTTTCTGAAATAGAATTAGTAGCTTCATCTATATTAACAACAACTCCCTTTTTAATCCCTTTACTAGGATGAGAACATACTCCTATTACTGTAGGCTTTTGATCATTTTCTATTGAAGATATTACTGTAGTAATCTTAGAGGTCCCGACATCTATTGCTGTAATTATTTCCCGTGACATTTATGTTTTATAAAAAATTTACTTTAATAAATCTTGTTATGTAATACTAATAATATAATTTAAATTAGATTTATATGCAAGAGTATCATAAAAGCTCCATTACAGGTCTATCAAATCGCAGATCTAATGATCTGTATTTGAGTTGTTCAATGTTAACCTTTTCCAAAACTAAATACAATTTAGACAGCTGAGTTTCATATTCTTCATCAACTCTCGCAGTTACAGTTCTTTCACCATCGTTTATTTCTAAAATATTCTCACTTAGACTTATAATAGTTACTTCCCATCCGAATTCTTCTAAAACTTTTACAACTGCTAATATCTCAGTTCCGTATATCAATTCATCTTCAGCAAATATATTTTCTTCTGTTTCCAGAAGAATTCCATCTCGAAGTACACATTCCTCATACTCTGTACTTTCTTCAAGAATAAAGCCTTCCTGAGATAAAATATAGCAAGTATCTTTGTATTCCAGATATGACATGGGTGCATACTCTTCTATCTTTAAATATATTTTATTAGGAAAGATTTTCTCTGCGGATACGTCTTTTACATATTTATTTGAGTTTTTAATTTCTTCTTCCAGCTGTTCTAAGTCTAAAGAGAAATATCCTTGATTTAAATATTGATTGGTAACTTGTGTCACATCTTGAACATATTGTAAGTCATTATTTATCTCTACTTTTTTAATTTTAAAAACTCCTAGTACTGTAAGAACATATATGAGAAGAATTATAAGAATGATTATTAAAAATGGTCTTAGAATTCTAAACCATTTTTTACGGCACAATTTTTTGTAAAAAGAGATTTTTAATTTTTTTTTACCGTTTGGTAGTTGAGAAGGTTGCATATATTTAATATATCATAAATCCTCAAGTGTCTAAGATCCCAAAAGAATTACTTTATTTCTGCACCCCAATCCCAATCTTCTACAAAAGTCCTACATATCAATAGTGCATCATCCGATATTTTACTATCCAAACTCTTCTGCATTTGAAGATACGCTGCTCTACCTGGAATCTGATCAATCATATCAAGACCCTGCTCTTTCTCTTTAGTGATTAAAGCCCTATCCCTCATTTCTACAAAATCAGTTTTAACTGTCCTACCAAGAACAGTATCATACAATCCTCTCTCTGACAATCTCATTATAACATCAAGAATCCTGCCATCAACATTAGATGAGCAACCTGATTTCATTTGCTTTAAAAGTATTAATGCAAAAAATTCAACCATATCTTCTCCACAATAATTCTTTTCAACATAATTCCCGTACTGGGAACAGGTTGGCTCTAAAACCTTTTTTTCCTTTCTCTTTCGAGGAATACTAATTTTTCGGACAGGAGAATATTTATCTATTAATCTATCTATAAACCCCATTTAAAACAATACTAATCTATGGAGCGAGAGACGGGGTTCGAACCCGCGACCTACACATTGGCAATGTGTCGTTCTAGCCAACTGAACTACTCTCGCTTAGTTGGTGCCAAGACCCAGGATCGAACTGGGGACCCCGTGTTTTTCAGACACGTGCTCTACCAACTGAGCTATCTTGGCATTAAAGCTATTATATACTTTTTCCAACAAACTCTTCAACTTCCTTTCTAAATCTATTTACACTAAATTTTTCAGCACTTTCAACAATCTCTGGAACATTCCAATCCTTACTAACTAACTTGTCCATACCGTATTTAAAAGAGTCTAAAGAATTTTCATTATAGAAAATACCATTAATATTCTCCTCTATACTCTCTAAATACCCTCCTCTTTTTAATGCTAATACAGGAGTACCACAGCTTACAGCTTCTACAGGAAATATACCGAAATCCTCTATACCTGCAGCCAAAAAACCTTTAGATCTAGAAAGGACGTTCCATTTCTCTTCCTCAGATATTTTCCCTAAAAATTCAACATTTTTTAAACCTGAGGCATATCTTTTTAATTTATTAAACCCTCTGCTCTTTCCTATTATTTTTAAATTAAAGCCTAACTTTCTTGCACAATCTATTAAAAATCTCCCCCCTTTATTCTCTGCAAATGGTGCTCCTGCTGTGAAGTAGTTTCCCCTATCTTTGTAATCTACTAATACACCTTGATATATAGCAACAGGAGGATATATAACTACATCTGCTTCTTTCCCCCAGTATCTTTTGCATCTATCACTTACAAAGTGCGAGCTTGCAATAGATTTATCAACTCTTTTTGAAGATGACACATCCCACACACGAAGATAGTTAAGAAAAGGAGATTTTAATAATCCATGTTTAGAGTATATATCTTTTAGATCCCAAAGAAACCTCATAGGTGTATGAATATATGAAATATGGATTGCATCTTCAGAAGTAATACATCCCTTTGCTACCCAGGCGCTGGAGGAAATAACTAGACCATAATCAGATAGATTCAAAGACTCTACCGCTATTGGCCAAAAGGGTAAGTAGTATGTATAGAAATTTTTTGTAAAAGGGAATCTATTTAAAAAAGAAAACTTTACCCTCTTCCCATTAAAGTATTTATCAGAAAACTCCTGTCTGCCAAATAGTGCATAAATATCTGCATCAGGAAAAAGATTAACTAACTGCTGATTTACAAAAGAAGATCCTCCCCAGGAGAAAAGATTTTCAAAAACAAGTGCAGTTTTTAATTTTCTATTCATCATATACAACTACTGTTCCATATTTCTTTCTAGTAAATTCAGGTCTGCTTGTAATGATTACTCCAGCAAGAAGAATTAAAAGGCCGCCTACTATAAACGCTACATAACGAGGGTCTACAGCTGTTTGAGTTAATTCAGTAACTGTAAACACCACATCAGAGGGAGTATCTTCCAAAACATTTTGCGGGGGACTCCCATCCTCAAGGAGGGCTGTTTGAAATAGATCATCTGTATTATCATACTCCCACGTTAAGGGTATCTCTGCTTCCAGATCATCCGTAATCACTTCAAACTCTATTCGGGCTATAACATCAGGATCTCCTTCTGTTTGATACAACTCCCCAGATCCGGATTGGGTAAATCCAGTAAGCATAACCACACCATTTTCATTATCCAGAGTACTTTCATCTTCAGGCCACTGTTCAAATAAAGAATTATTCCTATTTGCTTCTACAACCTGCAGTTGTCTTGGATCAAAAGTAAAAACAACACTTGCCTGAACAAGTTCGTAATCACCACTATCAACAAGGATATCTATTGTAAAGCCTTCATCAACATCTTTAATGACTCCTCCTGAAGGATAGAAGGATACAGAAGGAGAAGATGCCTCTACAAATGGGACAAGAAACAGGTAGAATAGAAAAATTATAGATAACGTATATATGACCTTAGATATTTTTTTGACTATCATATTAAAAAATATTACCATAAAAGAGGTAAGATTAGGAATTATAATATGAATACACTTAAGATTATAGTGCTTTCTATAGTACAAGGTATAACAGAACTGCTGCCTGTTTCAAGTACAGGCCATCTTATTTTAACTGGTAAAATTTTAGATTTTGATATTTCAGGCAGTTTGTTTTTCCTTTCTGTCCTACATATTGGAACAACTCTGGCTATAATTGTGTTTTACAGAAAAGAGCTTTTCAAAAATTTTTTCACTAAAGAGAAATGGATATTCTTTGCAAAGATCCTTATAGCTTCAATACCTACAATAGTAATAGGTTTTCTGTTTGAAGATTACATATCTTCTGTATTGCATGGAAATACAGTAATTGCTTTATCATTAATTATTATAGGTATACTGTTTATAGTTTTTGAGAATTGCAAATCAAAAAGAGGACCTTTAGATCCAAAAGATATTCCTCTATGGAAAATGTTTGTTATAGGTATTGGGCAAACTTTGGCACTGATTCCTGGAACATCCCGGTCCGGAATTACAACTCTGACAGGTATGATCTTAGGAATAGAAAAATACAGTGCTTTCAAATTCAGCTTTATACTTGGCGTCCCCGTTCTGCTTGGGAGTAGTATATATGAAATTACAAAGACCTATCTGGAGACAACAGAGCCTTCTTTATTAACAGCATCCATAGCTGTAGTAAAAATGCTTCCTGTGATTGTACTGACTTTTGCAGTGGGTTATATAACACTACTAATAGTAGAGAAATTTAAGAAAAAGAGATGGCTTACTGTATTCGGTGTCTATAGAATCATTACAGGAATTCTAATCCTGATTCTAATGATTATATAATCCTGGCTAGATCCATTCCCGTCATTATCCCTGGTATATCTACTCCCATTAAACCTAGTACTGTAGGAGCTACATCTGCAAGTATACCCGTTATTTTTGCTTTCTCTCCTGTCCCTACTTTCTCTAACTCCCTTCCATCTTTACCCAGCATCTGATCTATACTTTCCAGTATAATTAGTGGTACTGGATTATTTGTATGTGCAATATCTACTTGATGTGTTTCCCTATTAATCATAGTTTCGCAGTTACCATGATCTGCCGTTACTATTACAGCCCCTCCCATCTCTAAAGTGGCTTTCGCAATTTCCGCAGTAAACCCGTCAGTTATTTCATTTGCTTCTGTAGTAGCTCTAAGATTTCCAGTATGCCCAAGCATGTCAGGATTAGCAAAATTAATTAGAATAAACTTGTAGCCAAGCTCACCATTCCTTTTTATTCTACTAACTGTCTCATCTTTAATTTTCTCCGCACTCATCGCTGGAGTTTCTGCATAATCATTTACTCTTGGAGATGGTATATTAACAACATCCTCTCCCCGATGAGGCTCTTCTATACCACCATTAAAGAAATATGTTACGTGCATGTGTTTTTCGGTTTCTGAAATATGCAGCTGTTTAATACTATTAGATGAAAGATATTCAGCCAGAGGAAGTTTAACCTTATGAGGGGGAAATATTACCTTCGCAGGAAGATTTTCCTCATATCCAGTCATTGTTACAAAATACACATTCTCTGGATATTCCCTTCGCACAAAATAATTCCATGGATTCATCACAAAAGCTTTAGTCAACTGTCTTGCTCTGTCCTCTCTAAAATTCCAAAAAAGTATTGCATCATTGCTCTGGACTCTGCCTATTAAATCCCCTCTTTGATCTACTGCTACACTTGGGATAATAAATTGATCCGTGACATTCTTGTCATATGAATCTTCTAATGCTTTAACTGGATCTGTAAATTTGTTATTTGAAAGACCAACCATGGCATCATATGCTAACTTTGTTCTTTCCCACCTGTTATCTCTATCCATACCATAAAATCTCCCCATCATAGAAGCAATGTGTCCTATTCCCAATTCTTTAATCTTTGAATTAAGCTTATTGATATACCAAAATCCCTCTTTTGGCGGAGTATCACGCCCATCAAGAATAATGTGGATATATGGATCAACCCCTTTTCTTTTACACAACTCCAAAAGAGAAAACAGATGTTCAATATGACCATGTACACCTGCAGCACTTAATACCCCGACCAAATGCAGCTTTGAACTATTTTTATCCAAATGATCAAACATACCCTGGATTACACTATTATCCTCAAGCTCATGATGAGCTATAGCTTCATTGATACGGGGAAGGGATTGATAAACCACCTGACCCGCTCCCAGATTAAGATGTCCAACCTCACTGTTTCCTGCGATCTCATCAGGTAGTCCTACATGTGTACCAGAAGCATGTACCAATGTTGATTTGCAGTGTGTCCATACAGTATCCAGAAACGGAGTTTTAGCAGCAAGTACTGCATTACCCAGAGGATCGGGATGTGTACCAAAACCGTCTAAAACAATTAACGTTACCAATCTGTCAGCAGTTGTATCATCTTGCTCTTCTGGTTGTTGTTGATTGTTTAAAAAGTCAAACATGTGTTCAATATAGTTATATAGTATATAATATATCACAATGGTAAATTTAACAAAAAAAGAGCTTAAAAATGATAAAAAACTCTTAGATTCAATTGTTTCCTCTCTTAAATTAACAGAAAAGAAAGAGGAGATGGAAACACTCGAGGAGGAAAGCATAAAACCTGACTTCTGGAAAGATAGTGAAAATGCACAAAAGGTTATGAAAAAGATTGAGGGGATAAAGAATGAAATTAAAACATCTCAAAATCTTGTAAATGATCTCGAATCTCTTATCGATCTTTATAATAACACAGAGAGTCCAGAAGGACTTCTAGAAGAATACAAAGACATACACAGAAAAATTAAGGATTTTGAGAAATTAAAGTTTCTTTCAGGTAAATACGATGATAAAGATGCCTTGCTCAGTATACATGCAGGACAGGGAGGTACGGAATCCAACGACTGGGCCCAGATGCTCATGAGAATGTATCAGATGTACGCCGATAGTAAAGAGTGGGAATGTGAGACAGAGGATATTGAAAGTGGTAGTGAAGCCGGTGTATCTCATGCGACTATGAAAATCTCTGGAGAGTATGCATACGGTCTTCTTAAAAGAGAACACGGCACACATAGATTAGTAAGAGTCTCTCCGTTTAATGCACAAGGCTTAAGACAGACAACATTTGCAGGTGTTGAGGTCATTCCAGTTATAGATAAAATAGATACAGATATTGAAATACCTCAAAAGGATATACAGTTTAAAGCGGTAAAAGCAGGCGGCCCGGGAGGACAAAAAGTTAACAAAACATCATCAGCTGTACAGATTACACATATACCTACAGGAATTACAGTACACTCTTCCTCAGAAAGAAGCCAGATACAGAATAAGGAGAATGCTTTAAACATACTTAAATCCAAAATTGCAAGGATACTGGAGGATGAAAGAGTTGAAACGATTGACAATTTAAAGGGTGATTACAAAAAAGCAAGCTGGGGAAATCAGATCCGCAATTACATTCTTCACCCATACAAGCTTGTAAAAGATCTAAGAACAGAGATAGAATCTAATGATCCTAAGTCTGTACTGGACGGTAATCTTGACAACTTTATTGAAGCACAGCTTAGAATACAGTAATATATATCTACATAATTTAAAACTGCTCAACTTTGCATGATCAGATTTGACAAGGTAACTAAAAAATACAATGAACATATTACAGCACTGGAGGATGTATGTTTTGAAATAGATCAGGGAGAGTTTTGCTTCATCACAGGACCCTCGGGAGCTGGTAAATCTACAATTGTTAAACTTCTAATTCGAGAAGAGCTTCCTACTTCAGGTACTATTTTCTATGAAGATATAGATGTACCTAAAATACCGAGGAAAATGCTCCCAACATACAGACAGAAGCTTGGAGTAGTATTTCAGGATATGAAACTTCTTAATACAAGAACTCTAAAGGAGAATATAGATTTCGCATTAGAGATTCTACAGAAAGATCCAAGAGAGATAAAAGATACAACAGAGTATCTCCTTGACACTGTTGGTCTAAAGGACAGACAAGATCTTTACCCTGAGCAGTTATCAGGCGGTGAACAGCAAAGGGGTGCAATAGCAAGAGCACTGGCAAGCAATCCTGATCTTCTTCTTGCTGATGAGCCTACAGGAAATCTTGATGATGAGAATGCATATATGCTTCTAGACATACTAAAAAAGATTAACTACTCAGGTACCACAGTTATAGTAATTACACATGATAATCTTTTGGTAAATGCAAAAGGCAATCAAGCTAGAAAAATATCTCTTAGCAAAGGTAAAGTAGAATCAGATACTAAAACCTCAAAGAAAGAGAAAAAAGAAGATCAAAAGAAAGAGAAGATACAAATTAAAGAGAAGAAGAAAATTGCTCCCGACCTTAAGAAATTGAGTAAAAGTCTTATTAAAAAATTTGAAAAGAATGCAATATATACAAATGATATCCTGCTTCACCTGACAGAGAATGACCTTAAGAAGCTAAAACTTAAACCTAAAGAGAAAAGGGAATTAAAAAGATATATTAAAAATTATTTAAGCAAACAAAAAAATGTTAAGAAAAGGAAAAGTCAGCAGAACTAAAAAAAATAAATGGTTTACATTATCCACAATAGCTGTAACCTCTATTGTATTTACGATATCATCCTTTTTCATAAGCCTCGCATTTATAAGCAGAAAAGCTGTAAGCTACTATGAACAAAAGGCTCAGGTAATTATATTCTTTGACAAAGAGACTCCAGAAGAAGAGATTTTTGCTGTAAGAGATAAGATAAATAATTCTGAGTTAATAGAAAGTATAGACTATATATCGCAGGAGGAGGCATTGGAGATATACAAAGAGGATTTTGCAGATAATCCTGATTTAATATCTACAATTACTGCAGATGCTCTACCTCCAAGTCTAGAGGTAAGAGCGGTATCCATAGATGCTCTTTTGGAAGTTATAGACATCGTTAATCAGGAAAAAAGTACTAATGTATATATAGACGACATTTTGTATTTTAAGGATGTTGTTGATAATATGAAAACATTATCCAGAATTATAAATATAGGGGGGGCATCAACTATGGCGGCTCTAGTTGTTATCACATTTTTCCTAATCCGTATAACCATCGGTTTAAATATTAAGCTCCACCAAGAAGAGATAAAGATTATGCATCTTGTAGGAGGTACTGAAGGATTTATCAAAACGCCTTTTATAATCGAAGGCGCCCTATATGGCATAATCGGGGGATTCGTCGCCTCCACCCTCATAGTTATCCCCTGGTATATTTTTGTTTACTCCAGTCAGAACGCTGATTATTGGTATTGGATATCTCAAATGATTAATGATTTTAATTTAGGTTTTCTAAACCAGTTTAATATACTCTTTACCTTTATCCATTATCTGATTCATATGAGTATAGGTGCTGTACTCGGAGTAGTCAGTAGCTATAGTGCTGTTAATAAATATCTTAGAGGAAAAGTATAAATGAAAAAGGTTTTGTTAATAACACTTGTCTCTTTAATATTTTTAATCTCTTTTCCAAAAGAATCAAGAGCCATTTCCTGTCCCGACTATATGGATCCTTCCTCTATTGAATGTCTTGATTACTTAAGAGAACAGCTGGATGCTCTTTCCAAAGAAAATCAAAATATTGAAGAGCAATTAAGCGATGAAGAGTATAAACAGTTAACCTTATCACAAAAATTGACATATATAGCTAATCAGATAGAACAGACAGAAAAAGTAATTGAATCACTGGAAATAGAAATTGCTGCTTACAATATAGAAATTAGTATTCTTGAAGACAGCATAGAAGATACTGAGGATAGCATCTCGCTCTCAAAGCAAGAAATTAATCAGCTGGAAGATTCTGTAAACCAAAGGATAACAGAGTCATACAAGTTTTCTTTTATTGGAGCCTTAGAATTATTCCTAGATTCAAAAAATTTCAGTGAAATTTTAAGAAAAACAAAATATCTCATTAGTACTAGAGAGAAAGATATTGAGCACCTAGAAAGCTATACTACGATGGTAGAAGATTTAAAAGAGAAAGAAGAAGAGTTGTCAACAAAGAAAGAGGAGCTACAGACTGCAAGACTTGCTATGGAGGATCAACAGGCAGAACTTTTAATAGAGAAAGATAATTTAAGTTCTCAACAGGCAGAAAGAAAGAGATTGCTTGCAGAGAGTAAAAAGAAGGAAGCAGAGCTGGAAGCTCAGTACGTTGAAAACACAAAAAAGCTTGCTGATTTGGATGCTGCAATAATTTCATATATTAATAAATATGGGGACCAAGCTGTAAATAGTGGATATGTATCGGCCCGCACATGGATAGGAAGAATGGGAAATAGCGGCTACAGTTTTGGAGATCATCTCCACTTCTCTCTTAATAACGGCTCTGGGGATCTATGTGGAGGAAATATCTATGTTTTAAGCGGATATTTTACACAAGGATCAGGTTCATGGATTACTGGATGGGATGGATGGGTATGGCCATATATGTATGCTGGGACTCTACCTCTGCCAATTGCTGGTCCTTATGTAATTATGTCCCAAAACTATCATCATGGTACTGCAATTGATTTGATATCCTACAATACAGATCATACAAAAAACTACGGCGCTCCTATATATGCAGTGATGAGTGGAGAGCTATATAAAGGCACAGATCCGTACGGCGGGAAGTATGCATATATCATACATGATAATGGATGGAGAAGCTGTTATTTACATTTACAGTAGTTCCTTTGATATATTTCTAACTTTCTGCTAAACTATCTGATTATAACTTCTAATAAATATCTATATGCCAAAAAAGCCTACAAAAAAAAGAAAAAGCCCCAAAAAGAAAAGCAAGAAATTGCAGATTAAAATTAAAAAGCCCAATATTAAATTTAAGAAACTCTCGTGGGAGAGTATTAAGAAAAGCAAAGTTACAAAGTACTCTTTGTACGTTTTAGGTATTCTAGTATTTTTTATCATTGCTGATTTTGGAGTACAGTATCTTAACAATGATTACAGTGTTGCAGTGGTTAATGGGCAGAGGGTAACGGAAAGAAAATATTACGATAGATTAGATCAGGGATACGGTAGTACTGTAGTAGCTCAGCTTATTGAAGAGGAATTGATCATGCAGGAGGCTGAGAAACAGGGTATAACTGTCACTGATGAAGAGATAGAAGCGGATCTTGCTGATATTACAGAGCAGATTGGTGGCGAGGAAGCATTAGATTCGGCATTAGAATACTACAGTTTATCAATGGATGATCTCAGATTACAGATCGAATTGGATCTTATGATAACCAAAATTATAGAGCCTACTCTTGACTATACTGAAGAAGATGTTCAGGTATATTTTGAGGAGTATGGAGAAACAATATTTGCTGATGATGCTGCAGAACTTGAGGAGGGTGAGTTATTGGATTATGACACCTATAGAGGCGAGACTCTTGAATATTTTTTAGAAGAGGAGATAAGCAATGCTTCAAGTACATGGCTTGCAGAGGCAGAGGAGGAGGCAAAGATACAGGATAATGTTACAGATAAACCAGATTATAAGTTCCTAGGAGCCACAAGAAATATTCTTACCAATCTATTAGGTGAGATTAACTCTAATGAGAGCACTGAGTCTGAGGAGTAAAAGTATTTAGGAAATGTAAAGGGAGGTTTGATATCTCCCTTTTTTATTCCTCTTCTTTTGTAGTAACTAGTCCATATCCTCCCTTCTCTCTCCTATATGTCATACATATTCTTCCCGTTTTCCTGTCTTTAAACATCATCTGATTAAATCCTGACATTTCCATTCTCTCTATAGCTTCTAGTTCTTCATATCTTTCTAATTTATTTAATTCTTTTCTTGATTCAATTTTAGGTATGTATGTGTAGTGTTTGTCATCTTCCATATCCTCTGTATCTTTTCCTATACCCAGTATCTTCAATGGTCTCTTTATATCCCAAAAGTTCCTTTTCTCCCGATATTCTTTTAATCTTCTTGCTAATATATCACTTACCTTATCTATATTTGCATACATATCTTTTCCGTTTTCCTCTACCCTTATCTCCGATTTAGGTAGTGATACATTTACATCTACTTTAAAATCGTGTTCTACTCCTTTCGCAGGTATATTTTCTTTTAGGAATACTTCTATGGTTGTTGCTTTTTTCCATAGGTTTTTGTATTTGGATATTTTTTCTATTACATATCCTTTAAGGGATTCTGTAGGTTCCATACCTAAGAATGTTATTTGTATATCCTTGGGAGTCATTGTAATGTATATGTATTACAATTTATATATTACATTATACAGTATGGTTGAAATATATAGGAAGGGAATATATAATAAACGCAGTTATTCCGCGATAGCTCAATGGTAGAGCGAGTGCCTGTTAAGCACTGGGTTGTAGGTTCGAGTCCTACTCGCGGAGTTTTTGTTATAATCTTGTATGAAATATATTCACCTATCTCAAACAAACTTAGATGGAACTGTTTTAGTTCCAAAGATTCCAGATAATTTCATGACTAATCTTGGATACGAAGATTCAACTATACCCAGAATATCCGTTGCTCCTACAATAGATAACTGTATATTAGGGATAGGATACAACAGAATAAAGGACGGAAGTAAAAAGTATTATGTACATGAACCTAATGATTATAGTTCTATAGAAGTAATTAGTAATAAAGAAATTATTAAAAACAATCTAACTCCTGATGCAAGAATTACAAAGGAGTCCTGGATAACATCTAAGTGTAAATTTAAGTGTATAGGATATATTGAAATAGGTAACCCTAAAGAGAACTACGAGCAGGTATTTTTTAACCACAAAGAAATCACTAAACAGTATTATTGGAATTATAAATTTATCCCAACAGGGAATTAATTAATTCAATATTTTTTATGTCAACAAACTTAATCTTCAGGTTCATGAATATGTCATATACGGGGAGCTAGTAAATATCCCTTTTATACCAATGTTTATGATATAATTCTTTCTATGGAGAATATAGAATCTTCTAAAAAAGAAAGGGGCCTAGATGAGATCCTTCAAGAAAATGCTGATAATATGAGACTTTTAAAGATTGGTTTAAGAAATCACGATCCAGAAACTGTAGATGCTGCAATGACAAGAATTTCTGATAGATATGGAGAAGAAATTGCAGAAAGCGTTGTTGTTACAACAATAAGCTCTTTAATGGAAACTAAAGATTGGTCTTTTGTACTTGAAAATGGAGATTCCTCTCCACTTATGTAGTATAATTTTCTATGTAATATGTTCGCGCCATTTGAAGCACGCGGAGTATGTAAATTAAATGATTCTGATACCAATGTCTTATATGCCTAAATTCAAAAAAAACACAGAAATTTACAAAGAGCAACATTAACAAAATCCCCAATGATAAAGCGATAATTTATAAAATTAAAAATGAAGCAGGAAAAACCTTGTATGCTGGAATTGCAGGAAGAGGAATAGAAAGACTTATTGAACACAAAGATGTTAAAGAAGAAACAATTCCTGGGGGGACGAAATTCCAATATATTCAAGTTAAAACAAAGGCCAAAGCACATGAACTTGAAAAAAAGATCATCAAAAAAGAAAAACCCCAATTTAATACACAAGACAAGTAATTTCTCACATTTTATGGTTAACTCCCCAAATTAAATATATCTAAATAGTTAAGTATCTGAAGATATAAACTAGGATCTATAAATATATTATATGCTCTTATCCATATTACCTTAAATACGTACATAGTATATTTACTATCTGATACTTACATGGTATTGGGATATTAGTGTACCGGTCGTTCTCCTATCATATTGCAATAATCGGAGGCGCGTTATAGACTAATACTATAAATGCTTGAACCTAGATATGAAAAATTACCTGGATCGAGATTGTCCATTTCCAATATAGAATATCAAATCCCTATATACGAAAGATTTAAAGAATCAGGTAAAATCCTCCTAGAGGAATTCACTACCTATAACCAAGAAGAATTAGAACACTTTGCTAAAATATCTTTTACCGGAACGCAACTGCATAACTTTGTTTATTTCCAAAGACTATTTAATAGATGCCAAATGCTGAAAAGATTCCCCTCTTATGATGACCTAAGGGATACTTTTCCTACAACGCAATTGGATGAATCAGAAGCAATAGCCCAACTATATACAGAATTTGAAAATCCTAAAGAAGTATGGCGAGAATGGATAATAAATTCTGAAATACCAAAAAAGAAAAATTCTGCTACCATACTAGATCCTGAGATTATAAAGGGGATCTGGGATTCAGGAATTTATAATCCTAATACTAAAGACATTATTAATAATCAAGAAGAGCCTAATTTAGGACAAGTGGAAATGCACGAAGTACTAACTATATTAAATCTCAAACTTGAAAGAAATTTACAAATACCTGCATATATAGACACTATTGTTCTAGAACCGAAATCCGATAAACAGAAAAGTATTACAATAATTGATTATAAGACTGGGAACAGAGACTTCTCTAAAATTACCTTTCTGGATAAATTACAAGCTTTACTCATGTCAACTTCTGTATTCTGCTCTTTTATAGATACAACAATCAACTATAAACCTTCGGATTGGGATGCGGCCCACTCTATAGATAATATCCACCTACCTCATTTAGAAAGAAGAGCTATTTTAGGTCCACATAAATTTAATAACTCAATAACAGATTATGAATTACTTTTTAGACTTAAAGATATCGAGAACTCTGTTACATTTATATTAAGAAACCCTGTAAATAATGCATCTATTAAAGTTGACTATGCTCCTATTGCAAAAAGAGCCTTAAAGTACCTTAATGATTTAAACGAATTCTATTTTGAGCGTAAAGCACAACTAAAACAGAGTAATATAAGGACCTTCAGAACTCCCCAGTTCACACCAGAAAAAATTTTAGACTATGATAGATATAAAGCATACTCTCAATATACTGGCGTTCAAAGAGCATTTATATAAATAAAAGAATCTTAGTTTTTGACTATATAGCCTAACAGTGTTACCATTAGCTATGACTAAAAACCCACTTTACAATGCTTTATCAGCCTTAGCATATATAGTACTTATTGTACTAGGTATGAATGCTATATCTAAAATTCAAATAGATGTTAATGAGATTATTATATCTATAATAATGCTTTCTCTTTTAACACTATCTGTAGCTGTTATGGCATATATATTTGGTTATCAACCTCTTGTATTGTTTTTAGATAATAAGAAGAAAGAAGCTGTTAGTTTATTTTTAAAAACTGTAGGAATATTTGGAGGTATTACTTTAGGTACAATAGTTATATATCTATTGGTTATTTAATAATACGTTACCTCTAACTTAATTCTATCAGGATCTTCAAAATATACTGCATAGTAATCATCTGAATATTCAGGAAATAGTTTAGGACTTTCATATAACGTATCTATACTATTCTTTTTAAGAAAATCTCTTGTAAATTTATTCACATCCTCTTTAGAATCAACCTTAAAGGCCAAATGATTAAGACCTACTCTTTTTCTATGATATCCATCTTTAATGTA
>Ga0272443_10001795_pt1 | contig 29518 bp, 21 predicted proteins | sample SSMAcet12_FD_193581 | JGI IMG/M metagenome (GOLD analysis project Ga0272443, IMG submission 193581) | Marine sediment archaeal communities from Little Sippewissett salt marsh, Falmouth, MA, United States - SSM-Acet-12 | ecosystem: Environmental > Aquatic > Marine > Wetlands > Sediment ... | reverse complement strand
CACTTTCAGTCCTTTCTCGCGGGCTGTCCTTATCAGTTCAACATAATCTTCATTTGTACCAAATCGTCTGTCAATCTTATAGAAATCGGTAGCTGCATAACCATGGTACGACCATGTTGCCATATCATTTTCGAGGACGGGGTTGAGCCATATTGCTGTGAAGCCCATCTCTTTCAGGTAATCGAGATTATCTTTTATTCCTTTTATATCGCCTCCATGCCGGCCGTATCTTTTCCTGCGGTTGAGCCCCTCCTTCATTCCTTCAATCTCATCATTTGATGGATCACCGTTTGCGAACCTGTCGGGCATAAGAAGGTACATAACGTCAGAGCTATTGAATCCCTGCCTGTCGGCTGATCCCTGGTTTCGTTGCAGCAGTTCATATTCCTGATTGAATATCAGTTTATCACCATCTTTAAAGTCAATATTGAATATCCCCGGTTTTGCATCAGGTGATATATCAAGGTTAACAAAAAGGTAATTGTTATTGCCCGTACGTTCTACGGAAACAAGGCTCACACCATCATAATCGATACTAATCCTGTAGTCAGCAATATTAGTACCATGTATCATAAGCTGAAGGGATGTATTATTCATCCCCGTCCACCAGAAGGGTGGTTCTATTCTATCAGCCTGTGGATATGTTTTAATGGTTGTGACCATAATCATCATAGTGGTTAATACCAAGAATTTTATTTTCATTATCAGAAGCTATAGTTATAAGTCATATAATCCATTCCCTGCAGGACATGACCCTGGAAGTCGAAAAAGGTATTACAATCGAAGGCGGATCCTGTGCCCCATTGTGTCTTTGCCTCCGAGCTTATCCATGCCGGTTCCCAGTAAAATATCCCTTTACCCCCGCCATCAATTATTTCCTGTGTGAGTGTTTTAAGGTATTTATACTGTCCTGCCTTCGTTGCAGGGTAGTTGGTCACCAGCTTATCAACATCCATTATATTGGGGTATGAGTCTGCATTTTCCATTGTCCACGGGTATGCTGTTTCAAGTATCATAACATCTTTACCGAATGTAGCTTTAATCTCCTGTACATAATCACTTACATCATTAAGCATTACATCAGACCACATATAATAATATGAAAAACCTATTATGTCATAACTGGCCAGGCCGGCATCGTCAAGGGCGGTGAACCAGTTTTTCACATTCTCAGGCTGAGCTATATGTATCAGCACTTCAGTATCGACGTTGCTCTGTGCTGCTGCATCTCTTACGGCCTTTATTGCTTTGTTTATCAGGTTTATGAATTGTCCGGTATTGTCCCACCTGTTACCCTGGGGAAGAACAAATCCTGGGTTTATCTCGTTACCCACCTGTACATAATCAGGCATAAGGCCTTCATTATCCAGCTTTTTCAGTATGTTGAAGGTATAATTATAGATGCTGTCGCCAAGTGCACCGGGGTCAAGGTCCTGCCATGCAGCCGGGGGCACCTGTTTCCCCGGGTCGGCCCAGTTATCAGAATAATGGAAGTCAAGCAATACTCTCATCCCTTCATCCTTTGCTCTCTGTATGCCCAGTTTCACATCATCAAAATCATGATACATCTTATCATTACCATACAGAACGGATGTCCACTGCGGGTTATTGAACAGCCGGAATCTTGCGGCACCCGCACCATATTTGCTGAATATCTCATAGGGGTTGGTCACTTTCCCGGAGTCGATATAGATTCCTCCGTGATCAAGTATTTCGTTAACGTAGCTAAGGTCGGCACCCATAAGGAAGGTATCGGGGTCATGGAATATCCTGCTGTTCTCTTCGTCGCTGACATCATTCTTATTACATGCAAGGGTAATGACTGCAATAATTACGAGTATATACTTTATTGATCTCATAGTTGTATGAACATTTTTAAGTAATCAGGTGAAGGCAAGATAATAAAAGCAGGATAAAAAAAGGTTGTGAAGAAAGATACGTCTCTTCCAACACAACCTTTTTCCCTACTCTAAAATCCTAATTTTTTACTACAGTATAGGTATAAATTGCCTGGCTGAGGTCGAGGGTAATTGTATAATTACCTGCCTCAGGGATAGGAATATTTGAACCTCCCGGATTAACAATGCCATCAGGTTCATCATCACCGAAGTTAAGGTCCCAGCCATCGTTAGCCCTGAATTTAAAGTCTCCCTGCTGTAGGTCGAGTGTAACTTCAAGGACCTGGTCAGTGGCATTATAGGTCATATTGACATCCACGCTCCAGTCATATGGAGGTACTGCTCCACCTATAATACCCCAATCGGTACGCAATATTGAATATGTTTCAGCACCGAGGTCGGCTTTTATTCTGTGCAGTCCGGCGGGTGTATTTATGGTAATATTATTACCTCCCCATGCTCCGATCTGCAATGTGCCAGATGTTCCTGACGCGTCTGGATCACCTATTGTATTAGCTTCCTCCCATGCCGGCACCTTGAGTAATTTTAATCCACTCGGGCTGCCTGTGGTATTGATATATCCCTCATACTTATCATTGAAATTGGCTGACCATATCACCGATGATGAATCGCCAGCATTCCAGCCGTTATGATCACCCGGTACAAACAGCCTGGGATAAATGATTACTTTTTCAAAGGGCGTCAGGGTAAAGCTTATTGCATTTGAATACAATGTATCTATATCCTCATGCAATACAGCCATTATCCTTGCTTCCATACTAACCTGTTCTTCGGGGGTTGCCCCCATAGCCATGAGGGTACCGTTTATATCACCCACTGTAAATGCTGTTCGCAGGCCACTGGTATGTCCCATGTCCATATATTGAGAGAAATTATTCCCTGCAAAATCGAGCTGGAAGAAATAGGTAGCTGCTGCTGCAAATCCATAGTCGGCCGGTTCCCAGGTAAACACGGCAAGTGTATCGGTCTCATTATCTTCAAGAAGAACTGCGCTTGAACCCGCCAGTGCACTTGTTAATACCGGTCCACTGAGTGTATCTGCGAGGAATGGTCCTTCCTTATCTTTTTCGCAAGACTGGAAATATATAATTCCCAGTATTGCCATTAATATGATAGTTACTTTCTTCATAGCGCTTATTTTTTTCTAATTTTCACCATATCCAGGGTTCTGTACAAGGTTGGGATTGGCTCCGCGGTCTGCATCGGGTATCGGGAACAGGTCATACTTGTTATCTGTTGCTATACCGTCAGGTGCTGCACCTTTAAACTGCCAGAGATATCCTCCGCCTGTGAACAGACCGAAGCGAATCAGGTCGGTTCTGCGGTATCCCTCGTAGTGAAGTTCCCTTCCTCTCTCGTCGATTATCCAGTCCAGTGTGAGCTGTCCGGCTGATATCTCCCCATCAGGTCCTTCATAAGCCCTGTTGCGCACGAGGTTAACATAATCGAGTGCATTGGAAGCTGATGAGTTAGTAGCTCCGCGCAGATGAGCTTCGGCATACATCAGGTATACATCAGCCAGCCTGAAGAATGGAATATCTGTATCGGGGTGAGTAGAATGAGATCCTGCAACACCTTCAGATGTAATATTTTTCCATTTTGTCAGGCGGTAGCCTTCGGATGGTTCAAACTGGTCTTCGATATCAAGTGTCTGGCCATCGGTCCATATCATGGCTCTCTTATCTGTTGCGCCAGTTATATCAGGAAAGACACTCACAAATTCCCTGAGTGTTCTCAGCCCGTTCCATGCCTCACCGACTCCAAAATCGGCCGGCACAATTGTTCCTCCGACAGTTGCACAAACCAGGAATGTAGTTCCTCCCCAGGTTTTTGTGTATTGTCCATCCTGCGGAATGGCAAAGATTACACCGTCACAATTATGGTTATCAGCGAGGAACAGTTCAGGATAGGAGTCGTGCAGCGTAAAGCCTGCGTTTATTATTTTCTGACAGTTGGTAATCACCCCGTCATAGTTTCCTGTGCCCGTATACACTTCCGCATTGAGGTATATTTTGGCCAGCAGTGTCCATGCTGCTGCCTGGTCGAAGCGTCCGTAGTCGTTGGTCATTGGTGGAGGGAGCTCATCCTCTATCTCCAGCAATTCGGCTTCTATGTAATCATAAAGGTCGGCTCTGTTAATCTGCTCTGGCAGAAATGATCCCACTCCGTCTTCTTCGGTTACGAAGGGCACATTCCCAAACATGTCGAGAGCATGGTAATAAGCCAGGGCACGCATCATACGAGCTTCAGCCTCATAGCCTCTTATTGTTTCCTTCTCGGCTTCAGAGAATCCTCTCTCATCCAATTTGCTTTCGGAACATTCCCTGATGAATTCATTACATATGGATATCTGGTAAAAAATCCTTGAGTACATATTAGTAATAAACTCGTTTGAAGGCGACCAGTCCATTTCCTGATAGTCCCTGAGGTTACCATCGTTCCATGATATTATAGATTCGTCGGTAGGCAGTTCCTGTGCATACCAGTAAGCCCTGTGGTACTGGCCGAATCCTTCATCCAGTCCCATCAGGTCATTGGCACCATGTGGTCCCTGCTGTCCGCTTACAGCCAGTCCGGCATATACTTTTGCCAGTACACGCTTATAATTGGCTGCTGATTTGTATACTTTTGCAGAAGTTATTACATCGTCGTCAAGAGGTACTGTGTCAAGATCCTTAATACAGGATGTCAGCGACATAATAATGCTTATTACTGCAACAACTGATATTTTTATATATTTATTCATTTCCTTATTCTTTTAACATTAATAAGTCATACTAACACCAAAGAGGAAGGTCCTTGGACGTGGGTAAATATTATTGTCAATACCATTAGCCACTTCCGGATCAAGTCCTCTGTATTTAGTAATCAGCAAGAGGTTCTGTGCTGTTGTATAAACCCTGAGATTAAGTTTACCCTGAAGGAGGTTATCAAATGTATATCCAAGTGATGCCCTATCCAGCTTAAGGTAAGACCCGTTCTCGATATAGTAGTCAGAGAAATATTTGGGATTCTCAAACTGTGTCTCCAGTAAGTTCCTGTTAGCATTGCCAAGGCATCCTGCAAGGTAGATACTGGAATATGAACCGGAGTTTGAGAAATTGTTATTATATATATAATTGCCCAGTACTATTCTTCCACCAAATGAGAAATCGAAGTTCTTATATCTTAGCAATGAGTTGAAGCCCATGTAAATATCGGGATCAGGATCTTTGTACCTGTACCTGTCTTCAACGGTTATTGTTCCGTCGCCATTCCTGTCGACATATAATCCTTCAATTGGCGTGCCGTCCTGGTCATACACCTGTTCCCATACATAGAACGAGTATTTAGGATGACCCACACTGTGTATTTGTATGGTATTACCAACAGCACCCGAGATGCCACCTACCGGTACACCTTCATAATCAGGATCATCTACAAGGGTCAGCTTGGTAATCTTGTTCTCATTATAGGTAGCATTGAAACCAATATCCCAAGAAAGGTTGGGTTTTGATACCACCACGGCATTAATAGCGAATTCTATACCCCTGTTTTCCATGTTACCTACATTGGTAAGTATCTGGTTTGTCAGGTTGGTGCCCGCCGGTATGGGTATAGTATTTATAAGGTCTTTGGTGTACTTGTAATAAGCGTCAATTTCACCGGTTATCCTGTTATTCAGGAATCCAAAATCAAAACCAATATTATAGGTTTCTGTCTGTTCCCACTTCAGGTTTACGTCATATCCCTCGGGGCGCAGAGTAGTGTAATAGGTATCTCCGAACTGGTATTTTGCATTAGGTTCGCTGTATGTATACCTGGCGAGGTAAGGATAGTCATTAGAAGTAATATTCTGCTGACCTGTAACACCATATCCAAGTCTCAGCTTAAGAGTATTTATAACATTACTGTTTGCCAGGAATTGTTCCTCGTCAAGATTCCATGCCAGGGCAACTGAAGGGAATAGTTCCCAGCGTGTGTCAGGAGAGAACCTTGATGATCCATCCTCGCGAAGGGTAAAGGTAAAGAGGTAACGATCCATGAAAACATAGTTAAGGCGTCCGAAGAATGACACCAGGTAACTCTCTGTCTTATAATCTGTCTGCTGATTCAGTACTGTTCTCCTGGCATTGGTGGAGAAATTAGTTCCTTCCCTGTAGAAATGTTGCCATGAATATCCTGCCACAGCATTTATACGGCTATTGATCCGGGGTATCTCAGCCAGGTAGGTAAAATAGAAATCCAGCAGGGAGTTTTGTTTTCCCTGGGTATATTCTGTTTTTTCGCCTCCTCCTTTTACAGGATCATAGTTCCATGGTGCATTCACAGGGGCGTTAATATTACCGTGACTTCTTGAACCATCATGACCCAGGTTCAGTTTAGCTGACAGCTCAGGCAGAAAATGCATCTTGTATTCAAGCTGTACATTTCCGATGAACCTGTTAACAAAGGAAACATCATCCCTCATCATCAGTTGAGCCACCGGGTTTGTTGTAGCGGTAAAATAGGGAGTACCATCCGTGTTGGTCCAGGTGAAGTATCCACCGTACGGACTTTCAGGATCATAAACAGGCTGTGTTGGGTCCATTGATACGGCACCTCCTATAGCACCCCTGTTGGCAAAAGTATTGTCAACATGCATTCCCTTAATATTAACATCAAGTAACAGGTGATCATCCAGGAATTTGGGATTCATGTTGATAGATGCTGTTGTTCTCTTCAGGTTATCCGTTTTCAGAATACCATCCATATCGGAGTAGCTTAAGGACACCCTGTAAGGCAGATTTTCAACTGAACCTGAGAAGTTGAGGTTATGGTCGTGGCTCACTGCTGTGCGATAGATCTCATCCTGCCAGTCAGTATTGGCTGTGCCCAGGAGACCCAGCACCAGATTATTGCCGGCATACCTTTCCTGTACAAGTGACCTATACTCATCGGCACCGAAGTTATCCACCTGGTTATAGCGTGAGCTTATTGACACATTACCGGTGTAATTAATTTTCATCGCCTGGCCAACTTTACCTTTCTTGGTATTGATAATGATCACACCGTTTGAAGCCCGTAAACCGTAAATAGCGGTTGCCGATGCATCCTTCAATATTGTGAAGTTTTCAATATCAGAGGGGTGAATGGTGTTAAGGGGGTTTCTCATACCTGAGATACCTTCATTATCAAGTGGCACACCATCAATAACTATAAGCGGGTCGTTACTGGCAGACAGTGATGAACCACCCCTGATCCTTATGGTTGCTCCTTCACCCGGAGCACCTCCGCCATCGGTGATCTGCACACCTGCTATTTTACCAATAACAAGCTGCTGCGGGGAAGTAATTGATCCCACGTTAAAATCCTCTGAATCGATGGCTTTAACAGAGCCTGTTGCGTCTTCTTTCCTTGTTGTACCATAACCTATGGTTACAACCTCGGCAATTCTCATTACGTCGACCTGAAGATCGACGTTTATAGTAGTGCGGTTATTAACAGGTATTTCCTGTTCTACATAACCAATATAGGAGAATACGAGTATTCCATCAGGCGGTACCTGTATGCTGTATTCTCCGTCGGCATTGGTTGTTGTGCCCCTCGTTGTACCTTTTAGCAGTACGTTAACTCCGGGCAAAGTATAATTTTCCAATGCATCAGTAACCGTTCCGGTAACAGTGATATCCTGACCAAAAACGGTACTGCTCATCATTACACCGGCGATTAAGATCATTAATCGCCGCATAAATAATCTGTTCATAGATTTTTGTTTATTAACGGGTTACACATTTCTGAGATAGACAACATTATATGAATTAGACAAAAGGTTCGGGTTAATATATTCAGGCTATTTGTATCAAAACTCCACAATAAAAGATAAAATGAATTCTATCGCTTAAATGTTTATAATGTAAATTTCGTCTATTTCTCCATGCTATCCAATTCTTTTTCAGTATTTTGCCGCAATCGTTTCCGCAATCGTTTGAAATCACCGGTATATCCATTAACTGATTGAAACGAAATAGAAAAAAAATAATTACTTTTAACGGAGGAGTCTTATTTAGACCGACTATGAATAAAGAAAATGTTACCATAAAAGATATCGCCAGGGAATTACAGATATCTCCTTCCACGGTATCGAGAGCACTCAAAGATCATCCTGATATAAGTCCTGAAACAAAGAAGCTGGTAAACAACCTTGCCGACAGATGGAATTACAGGCCCAACCCCATTGCACTGAGCCTGAAGGGAGGCAAGAGCCGTACTCTTGGCATCATTGTACCGGAGATTATTCATTATTTCTTTTCATCCGTAATCAGCGGGATAGAGGATTATGCAGATGAGAACAATTACAATGTTATGATATGCCAGTCAAACGAGGAATACGAGAAGGAGCTGAACAGTATACAGACCCTTGTTAACAGCCGTGTTGACGGTATACTTATATCCATATCGAAGCTTACGCGTAACATGGAGCATTTTCACCAGCTTAAGGAAAGGAATATTCCACTGGTATTTTTTGACAGGATTTCAGAGGAGGTTGAAAGTGACAGGGTTATTGTGGATGATTCAGAAGGTGCATATATGGCCACCAAGCATCTTATCCTTGAGGGCAGGAAGCGGATAGTACATCTGTCGGGGCCACCCAACCTTGCTATTACCAAGGGCCGGATTGAAGGTTACATCAAGGCATTGAATGAATTTCAGTGTAATGTGGCTGAAGAAAATATAGTTAAATGTGACCAGATGAAGGAGGCTGAATGGATAGTGCCCAGTTTAATGAACAGGACTCCTCCCCCCGATGCTTTTTTCTGTGTTAATGACTTCACTGCTGCCCAAACACTTAATATTGTTAAAAAGCTGGGGTTCAATGTTCCCGGTGATGTTGCCATCGTCGGTTTCACCAATGGTCAGCTTTCGGGTCTTACCGATCCCGGCCTGACCACCATTGACCAGCATGGTTATGAGATGGGCAGGGAGGCTGCCCGCCTTATGCTTGAGAGGATAACGGAAAGGAAACGGCCGTACCAGACAAGGGTTATAAAGACGGAGCTGGTAGTGAGGGGAAGCAGTGTCAGGAAAGTATAGATTATTATTTATTTGAAGGGTGAAGGGGTGAAGGGGTGATGAGGTATATTCAAAAACCCGATTCAACAATTAAACGGTTTAACAATTCAACAAACCCCTAAACCCCTAAACCCCTAAACAATTAATATTCTAACTCATTTCCGGTTTGCAAATTTTTATATAATCACTTGAGGGATATTTTAAGAGCAAAAGCCAGCTCTGATGGTATTTTATGCACCGGGATGGTGATTCTGTACGAATCGCCTGATTTGTGCCATTTCAGTTTGCCTTTTGTTCCAAGCATTTCAATTTTTGAGCCTGCCGGGATATTTAATCCGCTGATAGTAATTTCCTCCGGAATTTCTTCCTCCTCTTCAAGGAGGTATATGGCGTATATTAAATCTCCTTTTGAGGTATAACATATTTTTTTCTCTTTGTATGGCTCTATTGCCCTTGTTTCATAGATAGCCTCTGAATTTATATCCATCCAATCCCCGATTTCTTCCAGCAATCCATATGCTTCATCTTGCCATCTGCCATCCGGACCTGGAGCAATATTTAGAAGCAGGTTTCCCCCTTTGGCTACAATATCAACCAGCATATGTACAGCTTTACGCCCGCTCATATATTGTGCATCCGGATTATATGACCAGCCCCCGCCAGATATGATACAGGACTCCCAGGGATAAGGCAGAGCTTCTTCAGGAACGGTATTTTCGGGTGTGAGGTAATTCTGGTTTATCCCATACACTGCCCTGTCGACAACTATCAGCCCAGGTTGTTTCTGCCTGGCCTTTGTTACCAGCTCATCCATCCGTATATCCTGGTTCTGTATCCTTGTGGGCTTCTCAACATTCATGTTTTCGTAAGCTCTTCTTATTTCTTCCGGAGTGCGTTTCTTAACCCAGCCGCCGTCAAGCCAGAGTATATCCACCTTCCCATAGTCTGTCATAAGCTCCATAATCTGGTCGTGGGTAAACTGCACATATTTTTCCCATCTTTCAGGGTAATTATTTACGCTGTAGTTTACATTCCTGTCAGGTGTGGCAAAATTTGGCCACCAGTAATATTCGCTGTGCCAGTCAGGTTTTGAGAAATATGCTCCTGCCCACATTCCCTCGTTTCTGAAAGCATCAAATATCTCCCTGGTTATATTAGCCCGCGGATGGTTATGAAATGGTGTTTTCTCATCAGTTATCTTATAATCGGTATAATCCGTGTCGAACATACAAAAACCGTCATGGTGTTTTGTCGTGAAGACCACGTATTTCATACCTGCTTCTCTTGCTGCCCTGGCCCATTTATCAGGACTAAAATGCACAGGGTTGAAAGTGTTTTGCAGGTTTTCATATTCCTTTTTGTACCCGGTATAATTATCATTCTTCCTTCGGCACCATCCTTCATCCTCAGAGCATATTGACCATGATTCGACAATGCCCCACTGGCTGTAAGGGCCCCAGTGCATCAGAAGGCCAAATTTAAGGTCCTGCCATTGTTCAAGTTTTTCGAGTACAAGGGGATCGGTTTCCGGAACATACCTGTCGGGGTGATGCTGGGAGAAGGCGTTAAATGTAACAATAAAAGTGAGGAGAAAAGTGATGAGTGGTTTCATGATAACGTTGATAAAGATGATAAAGTTTATAAGGTAAAAGGTAAAAGTACAAAGTAAAAAGTAAAAAGTAAAAAGGAGATGATTTCAGAAACAGTTAAGTTAATAAACTGAGCAGAATGGATGTAGCTAAGTAGGGACGCCCTATCAGGGCGTCCTCAATTTTGAGGAATTTAGAAATGGTCAACACAAAATAGATGCGAAAGGCCTTGTGCCTCAATTACGTTGTTTTAATAATCAAATATCAGGATCTTCGCTAACTTTCAGAATGACAGGTTAAGTTTGCCATCAAGTATAAGGCATATTACTGTCATTTTATCATCAAGCACCTCATCGGGTACATCAATAAAAATTAATCCTGCATGGTTGCTCCAGTATGGCCTGAGGTATTCCTTATATTCAAGTTTTGTTCCGTTGCCCACGACATATATCCTGTTTATGCTGTTCTTCACTCCCTCAAGCATTACCTGTCCATCATCAGGCTTGCCTCCAAAAAAGAGATACAGTTTGGTGCTGTCGGCTGAAAGGGTTGAAGGACCGTAGAAGTAGCCCGGGGGCAGGCCGGCACCGGTTGTGTAAATTGCCTCGCTGTGTTTTGAGGTCCATCTACCCATTTCTTCAAGTATCTTTACCTGTTCATCCGGTAAAGTGCCATCAGCTTTCGGACCTATATCGAGCAGCAGGTTTCCGCCCATGGACAAACATTCAGCGAATATTCTTATTACCTGCGAAGGGCTTTTATAATTGCTATCATTGTGCTGGTAACCCCACGAATCGTTCATAGTCATGCACAGTTCCCAGTAATCACTTTCAGGCGCTGTCACAGGCAGTCCCTGTTCAGGTGTCTCATAATCGCCGTAGCCCTGCAATCGGCTGTTAATAATTGTACGGGGATTATCGTTGAGTATCATCTGCCTTATCTCCTTTGCCTTCCACCAATCAGCGCTTTGTTCCCAGTCGCCGTCAAACCAGAAGAGATCGGGCTTATACTTTTTACTTATCTCCGAAATCTGACCATGATTAAACTCGGTGAATGCTTCCTGTCGTGTGGTGTCATCAGTATATCTTTTCTCTGTGGCCGTGAAATTGGGATAATCGGGATGTGACCAGTCGAGGACCGAATAATAAAGTCCCACTTTCAGTTTCTGCTTCCTCAGCTCCTTTACCAGTGGTTCAATAAGGTCTCTTCCCGCGGGTGTTTTATCAACCACATTAAGGTCGCTGTATTTTGTATCCCATAATGCCACACCGTCGTGGTGTTTACTTGTAATCACGGCATATCGGGCCCCGCTTTTCTTTATCAGCGAAGCCCATTCACGCGGATTATAATTATCAGCCGTAAAACCATTCAGTTGTTTCATATAGTCATCATAGGAGATATACCCGTTATAAAACGACCATGACTCATCTATACCATTCACGGCATAGATACCCCAGTGGATAAAGATTCCCAGCCTGGCCTGTTTGAACCACTCCATCCTTTCAGCTTTTTCCACCGGGCTTTCCTGTGCTTCCAGGGGCATAATAAAGGATGTGATAAAAAGGGAACAAATAATATATACAGTCTTTGATTTCATGATATTCCGTTTAATGATACTATTCTTTTTTTGCATTCAACACTATCTTCTCACCAGGTGAGGTATCGAATTCGATTATGCCTGACTCAGTAATAATTATTTCTTCTTTCCCTGTTATAAAGTCTTTTTGAAAAGGATTCTTCATTCTGCATTTACCTCCTGCTTCAGCAATTATTTCGACACCTGATACTTCACCCCCATCCATTGATGCTGAAACCAGAAATGCTCCTTCCGCGCGCAATTTATTAAAAGACACATCCTCCCACCGGGCCGGTATTGCCGGGAAAATAACTATTGCCCCTGCATGGCTCTGTATAAGCATTTCCTGTAATCCTGCGGCAAATGCAAAATTACCTTCAAGGGTAAAGGGCCGGTAAGTGAATTTAGAATATCCCCTTCCTGTCTGATCCCCGTTTACATGAAAGCTGTTAGGCAGGCAGAAAGCCGTTGCAAATATTTTCAGTGCTTCTGCTGCTTCTTCACCATTCAGTGCCCTTGCCTGCAGGTTACCCAGCCAGCTAAAGGAATAACCGGTCCACCAGTCTGTGCCTTTTTCCTGCAGGTTATCCAGTGTATTGTGAATAATTTGTTTGTCTGTGTCGCCTTGACCAATATCAACCAGTCCCAGGGGGTGCCATGACATAAGATGGGAAAAGTGTCGATGAGACTCTTCATAGAGATGTCCCGGGGCAACCATCAACCCTGTACTGTCATCAACAGCAAGCTCTGGCCATTCATCGAGTCTTGCTCTCCACAATTGTGTTTCTTCATCCTTACCAATTTCTGAGGCCAGTTCGGCAGCTTTTGAATATGTCCATCTGATAAGTCCAAGATCGAAATTGGTCGTTTGTCCGAACCATGCATCGCGACTGTTATCATGAATTTCAGGGCTTGAGCTTATTGGAAGTTTCTTTTTCCCGTCTTCTCCCACAATGGCAATATTATCAAAATGTTTTGCAACAGCACTTATCCAGGGATATGCCCGGTCGGCAAGAAACTGTTTATCCATTGTATACCTCCAGTGCAGATAGAAATGATGCCCCAGCCATGCCGACACAGTAGGTCCCAGGCTGTATTGTATCCATCCCCCCATTGGTTCGCCTGTTAGTGTGGTTACTCCGGGCACGTTCAATGCGTCTGAACCATAGTATTCAACTGTATATTTTTCAAATACGGGTTTATATTTCCATAGCCAGTCGATGAAGCCCTGTTCAATATCCACATGATTGGAAGAATATGCAGGCCAGTAGCTCAGCTGGGTATTAAGATCATGGTGAAAGTCACCCTTCCAGGGAGGCAGCCTCCCGTTATCTGCAGTCCATACTCCCTGAAGAGGTATTGGTGGAGTATTACTACGGGCAGCTGAACCGAACTTATACATTTCGAGGTACCATTGCTTCTCCAGTAATGTATCAGGAATATTTATTGCTGACCTGTCCCAGTAATTATACCACCAGGAGCAATGTTCACTGAAAGCCCTGTCAAAACCTCTGCTGAATGATTCATTTACTTTCTCGCCGGCGTTAACACTTCTTTCCCACCCAGGAAATTCAGAGCTTATACTCCAGGATCCGATAAGATCTTTCTTCCCTGTCTTCCATCTAAGGTCAATTGTATATTTAAACCCTCCCCATCCTTCCTGATCGTATGTGATCCTGTTATCACTTATTTCAACGGTGCCTTCTTTATAACCAAGTGCTGTCAGGTTCGTTTCAGACTGGATATTCTTATCCCCGGAGGTTTCATCCTTATTATAGGCAGGAGGGTACAATTCAGGATTTACAGAAGAACTGAGACCGGTAAATTTGAACCATCCTGATTCATGTGTGGCATCAATAAAAACTTCCAGTTTTGTCCCGTCCTTCCATTTTACCTCGCATATTGCATCCCTGACATACAGTCTTACATACTCTGTCTCCCCGAGGCTTTCAATGTTGAACTCCAGTGCACCTGCAGGAATTTTTGTTGGCGCCGGTCTCTCATTATATGGAATATCCAGTTTACCCTGAACACGTTCATAAGTGTTATTCTTCCATTGCCTGTAAACCCAGTCATAGTTAAACTGATCAAGGTCGAGCCTGGCCATTGGCCTCAGATCCCACAGGTCAGCCCTGTCGAGAGATATTCTTAACTTATTGTCTCTCTGCCAGACGAGTGCTCCGAGCATACCGTTGCCCAGTGGTATGGCCTCATCCCAGGAGTCTGCCAGATTTTCAAAAATGAGATCATGTGAGCCGGGCTCAGGGGAAATATTTTTAGTACATGAAGCAAGGGCCAGTAATAAAAGAACATACAATGGTAATTGTCTCATTTATAGAGTTGTTAGTTTTCCAGAACGATTTACAGGAATAATATTAGGAATAAATTTTTAATTGGTCAAGAAGTTGGGTTCGCCTTTGCTATTACGTAAAATCAAAACCGGAGATATATGCCGGGTAGTCGTAGAATTCATCTTTCTCTTCCTGGCTGAAATTAATAAAATTGGCAAAAACGAGTCCGGGTTTGGCATTAAGCATCCTGTTCAGGGCACCCATATTTATTTTAGTCCTCATCAGTTCATACAGTTCGCTCCTGTCATCAAGCCACGATAACCCCAGGTTATATCCTTCTATGGCACAAACCGATTCCATCAGTTTCTCAAGGCTTTTTTCCCTGCCTTTTTTAAAGTAAACAGATTCAAAGACAAGGAACCTGAGTTCTTCCGGTTTGAAGATTCTTTTAAACAACGGTGTCACCGGGAGTATTTTCATAAATACCCATCCCCACACCCCGGGCATATCGACGACCCTGAATGATGCCGGCACCACGGATATGCCAGCGATTATTTCTCCTTTCTCTTTTATTACGTAGAATCTATCACCATAATAAATGAACTCATCAGAATAGAAAGAATGGTCTGTGTAGAAATCGGCAAGCATTTTTCTCATTTCATCCTTTTCCTCTTCCATAAGTTTAGTTACCCCTTCCGATTCCCGCGGTTTAAATCGACTGAAGGCAACTGTGAGGAAGGTCCTAATATGCTCAAAGCCTACCTGTTGAATAAATTTCTTTGATCTTTCATTCTTGCTTTCCACATAAGCATATACCACATGTTTTTCGTCACGTTCATAGCCCGGAAAATCGAGCATCTGGGGTTTACGGAAAAATGCCATTACCTCATCCTTCCATGTCTCGGCCCTTGTTGCCGGTCGCTGTCTTTTGTGCATTCCTTTAGAATTAATAGCAGCCTGGAAAGCGGGCATAAAGGAAAAGTATCTCAGGTAGGAGCTGTGGTAAGTTTTTCCCCCGGTAAGTATTTTCCTGTAGCAAAAACCTATCGTACCCGTCAGCCTGTCCTTCATGTAAAGTGAGACAAAACGTATATTGTCACCATAGGCTTTTATCCTTCCGCCGATGTTCTTTAGTTGATGCATCATCCCTCCCCTGGTGCCAAGGACAGTACTATTAAGAAGAGCAAGAATTCTTCCGTCAGTATAGCTGGTAAGCTTTACATCAAGATCCTTGTAACTGATAATTATTTTTTCCTCAGCTTTTTTTTCCATCGGCCTAATATTTTACTCTTCCTTATCCAGGCTTCCAAATACTTTTTTAAGTATTGGGCTCACCCTGGCGTTAACATCTTCTCTTATCCTGAGCTCTTCATCGGCTACTTTGATAAACATGCCGTTGAGGGCTTTACCCGTCAGGTAGTCACCAAGGTTGGTCTCAACCGGTTTCACACCTGCAAGCCTGCCAGCCAGTGATGCTGCAAATTTATTCCACTGCCCGGTTAGTGCATCCCATGAATCCTGGGTTGATATACCGCCTACCAGGTCTTTCTCAACCGATGACTGTATACGAGGACTGTAAAGATTAAACAGCTCATTATAGGTTGTTTGTCTGAGGTACCGGGTTGCCGCATCATCTTCACCTCTTAATATATTAAAGGCATCCCGCACCGTCATCTGCCGTATGCTGTTCACAAAAACAGGGGCAACTTCTTTTGCAGCATCTTCTGCAGCCCTGTTAATACGTAAAATAACATCTTCAACCAGCTGCTGGCCACCAGGTATTTTTGATATATTATCAACTATAACGGTTGCTTCTTCAGGAAGGTATATTTTTATTATCTCATCACCATAATAGCCATTCTGTGAAGCCAGCTTTTCAGCTGAGTTCCTGGCACCCGTGATTAGTGCCTCTTTCAGTCCCTGAATTACCTCGGCTTCAGTCAGAGGAGTATCACCCGATACTGTATTAAGCGCAGTCATCAATTCCGCGCATGAATTAAGCAATAAAAAAAGGGAGAGGGTAAGGGGCAGTATGACACTTTTCATCTTTGCGTTGATTTTATTGGTAAAAATGATTTTGCAAGATAGAAAAATTAACGCATATTTAGTGAAGAATGAGTTGAGAGGGAGTTAAGAATGAGTTTGAATTAATATTAAATAAGATGACAAGAAAGTTAATTAGTTTTATCACCGTACTGGCATTATCTGCAGGGGTTTATAGCCAGGTAGATGCAGGCAATCCTCATAATTATATTGCCGGGTATAAGAGTTACGTTCATGGGGAGCAGTTCAATTACCATTCAGCTCATCCTGATGTAAGTGAATCGATGCTGGTCAGGTCGATGCAGGAAGAATTGTATATTGAATGGACTACAGAAAAAGTACCGCAGGATTATTCTGACCGACCGGTCACATTTGTTTTCCTGGCAGCCATAAACGTCAGGGAAAACGACAAACATAGCTGGGATATACTGATAAACGGTAAAAAAAGGCTTTCGATAAGCACGCCGGAGAAAAGAGACCTGAAAGAAATTGTATGGAAAGGAAGCGGGGGTTACAGCATGCTTTTCAAACCTGTTATGGAAGACAGGTACGGCGATTTACACGGGTATTGTTTTCTGACTGTGCCCCAGGAGGGTTACAACAAGGGTCAGGCATTAAACATCAAAGCCGTTGGTGAATCGGCAAATGATCGTGCATTCTTTATAGTATACCGGTATAAGATAAAACCCCTGATAAAAGTAGTGCCTGAGCAGGCCATAAGGAAAGATGGGGATAACAACTACCAGCTTGTAAGTGTTAACTACACCTACCTGGGTGATCCCATAGAAGTAAGGATAAAGGCCGGTGAAAAAGTTACAGATGCAGATCTTGATTTCGGTCATAATCATTTGCTGGTGAGATTACCGGTGGTGAAAGAAAAAAGACCTTTTGAGGTGATCATAAATCACGGGGAAGAAATACTGGCTAAAGATAATTTCACTCTTGAGCCTGTTGTTCACAGGGTGATACACCTGCTTCACCATTCGCATGTTGACATTGGTTATACTCATGTACAGGATGAGGTTAAGAGGATACAGTGGGAACACCTTGAGAATGCCATAAAGATTGCTGAAAGAACAAAGGATTATCCTGATGGAGCAAGGTTCAGGTGGAATTCGGAAGTGATGTGGCCGCTTGAAACTTATTTTAAAGAAAAGAGTCAGGAGGAGGTAGCTGAGATGGTTGACGCAATACGGGAGGGCTGGATCGAGCCAGGAACGATGTTTGCACATGAGCTGAGCGAGCTATGTAATACAGAAGAGCTGATTCAGCTTACTGCAGCTGCCCGTAATATTAGTAAACGCACGGGCAGGGATATATCATCTGCCATGATAACAGATGTGCCCGGCTGGTCGTGGGGGCTGGTTCCGGTGCTTGCGGGCAGCGGGGTAAAATATCTCTCCCTGGGTACAAATCATGGTCACCGCATAGGTACTATAATAAAGGACTGGGGGGACAGGCCTTTCTGGTGGGTTTCGGCTTCAGGAGAGAACAAACTACTTACATGGATTCATGAAGAAGGTTATTCTCTTTTTCATACAGGCTTAAATGCTGATAAAATGGGTGTTGAAGGTATTTCACAAAAGCTTAGCGCCTATCTTAATAAACTATATGAAAGGGGGTATCCATACGAAATTGTTCCACTGAGGTACAGTGTGGGTGCAGACAACGGGCCAACAGATCCCTACCTGCCAGATATGGTTATGGAATGGAATAAGAGCTTTGTGAGTCCCACACTCAGGATCTCTACGGTAAGTGAAACATTTGAAGAATTTGAATCCAGATACGGGCATTTACTACCTGTAGTAAAGGCTGCGTTTACCGGCTACTGGGAAGATGGAGCTGCTTCATCAGCAAAAGAAACTGCCCTTAACAGGCAGAATGCGGGAAACGCCAACATCATTAACAGCCTTGCCGTACTTAAGAGTATTAATAAGGATTTGTCCGCTGAAAGATATGAACTGTGGAAAAAAATACTTCTCTACAATGAGCATACATGGGGAGCTCATAACAGCATAAGTGAACCCGAGAGTGATTTCGCAGTTCAGCAATGGGCTGTAAAAAGTTCATTTGCCACCGATGCGGCAGTACTGGCTCAAAGAATGAAGGATGAAATAGTGGATACAGACAAAAAGCGGAAGAAGGGTGCAGGAATAGGAAATATCGATCTTAAGAATGTTGAAGTTATAAACACCCATTCATGGCCCGTGACCTCAGTTATAGAGATCGACCCATCATGGGAACCGGCAGGGTTCAAGGTAATGGATGAAGAAGGAAAGGATGTGGCATCCCAGGTTCTCTCCTCAGGACATCTGGTATTTATTGCAGAAAACATACCCCCTATGGCATCAAGGATTTATTATTTCAGCAGTGCTAAGACTAAAAAGCCACAGCTACCGGAACAGGATAACATTATAGAAAATGATATTTTTATTCTCAGGGTTAATGAATCGGACGGTTCGATAAAGAGCCTGTATGACAGGACCAGGAATATTGATCTGTCAGACAACTCGGTGCTGACCGGCCTGAATTCGTATTTTTATGTCGAGGGAAGGTCGCCTGAAGTGAGGTATGGTGCTTCGAATACAAGTATTGAGGTCTTAGAGGATGGCGAACTGTTATCGGTAATAAAAACTGTTTCTGAAGCGCCTGGTTGTAACAGCGTGACAAATTACTACAGGCTGATCAGGGGAATTGACAAGGTGTATATCAAGACTGTGTGCGACAAGAAGAAGATTTACAGGCAGGAAGGAGTACACCTGGGGTTTCCCTTCAACATACCCGATGGTGAAATACATATTGACCTGGCTCTTGGTGTTTATGAACCGGATGCAGGTCAGGCCAGGGGTGCCTGCAAGAACTACTTCACACCTGAACGATGGGTGGATATTTCGAACCAGGATAATGGTGTAACATTCATAAGCCTGGATGCTCCTCTTATTGAAATAGGCGATATCACTACAGATGCCACAGCATACGGATGGATTGATCATACAGCCGAAAGCCAGACCATCTACTCATATATCATGAATAATTACTGGGAGACAAATTACCAGGCTGCGCAGGAAGGGGTGATAAAGTTCAGATATGTGTTGCATCCACATGGGATGTTTAACGCAGCCAGATCCGAGAAAAGGGCAATAGAGGAAGCAGAACCGCCGGTGATTGTGCCGGGGAGCAATAACAAAAAGGGAATGAAATCCCTGTTTACAATCAATAATGAGAATATCATATGTACTGCACTTATACCGGATAAGGACGGATATCTTATAAGGCTTTTCAATGCCGGAGGAGCCCCTGAGAAGCTGGAAATTAATTTCAGGGATATACCCGTTGTGACAGGGTTTGCGGATTTTGATGGAGTTATTACAGGCATCTACAATGACGGGATGGTTATACCTCCTTATGGAGTGAGGACGATTAAGGTAATTGTTAATGATTAATGATGAAAGGCGAGAGGCGAACCGAGCAGTGTGAATATGCTGAAAGCATGTGAAGACTGCTAGCTCGACGAAGCTCGAAGAGCTGAGTCAAAGATGAGAGGCGAAAGATGAATAATTATTACTGACTATTCCTTTGAAGTGTTTTTCGGGTGGCAATAAAAATTGAAGTAATCTCGTCGGCTTCTTTGTGAACATGATCCAATAAGGAATCATTAAGTAGTTTTTCATGTTCTATGATTTCACACCAGAATGAGCATTCATCAGATTCCTCAATTACGATACTTATTTTAGCCGCAAATCCAGCTTTAGTCTGTGCCAATCTGGCTGCCCTATGGTTTGCAGCTACGGAACAACCAGCCCTGGTAATCTGCCCTCTTATGTAATTGCCAAGAAACGTTTGAGGCATTTTTTTTGCAAGTGCAATAACATCAAGACAGAATTTCTTCGTCCTATTTAATAATAATTTTGACATTCTTATACAGCGAGTACAATCCTAAATATAATAAAATTATTTCATGTATTTATACTAATTCATATTTGATCTTTCACATTTCGCATCTCGCATTTCATAATTCATAATTCATCCTTCGTATTGCATTAGCAATCTCAAGGTCTTTTGCATGTGTGATTTTAATATTTTCCGGGTTGCCTTCGACGAGGTTAATCTTATGGCCGGCGGCTTCGACGACCGAGGCATCGTCGGTGAAGGATGGGTTATAAGCCTGTGCGTAAGCTGCAAGAAGGATATCGGATCTGAAGACCTGGGGTGTCTGAATAAGGGCTATCCTCTCACGCATCAGTGGTCTGTTACTGTCATTAGCAGTGATCTCCCGAACAGATTCAGAGGGTATGACAAAGGGAACGGCATTACCTTTTTGGGCAGCCATTGTAAAGCATCTATCTATTGTTCCGGTGCTTACCAGGGGTCGTACTGCATCATGCACTGCCACCAGTGATTTTTCTCTAATCATTGAGAGACCGTTCTTTACAGAGTCGTATCTCTCATCCCCTCCTTCAATTATTTTATGGTCGTGGTTAAAACCGTATTGTTTACATAATTCTTCCCACCTGCTTTCGCTTCCCCCGGGTAGAACTAATATAATCTCCATTCCCGGGTCGTAGTCAATGAATTTATTAAGTGTATGAAATATAAGAGGTTTGCCCTCCAGCGGAAGAAATTGCTTGGGCACCGGGGCACCCATCCTCAAGCCTTTACCCCCTGCCACAACGATAAGATACCTGTGAAGCCTGCTCATCAGATAATCACTATTGATAACTAGGTGTATAAAAACCTTTTAATGTTTCTTTTGGGTGTCTTGACAAACTCTTCATCATGAATCCTGATCTTAGAGATATTCATATAGCCCGGCAGTCGCTCATTAATTTCTTTTCTTATCTTTTCATACATTTCTGCCAGTTGCTTTTCTTCAATACCATCTTTCTTCATCTGTTCAAAGTCAGGATAAACCAGTGCCACCAGCTTATTGTCTTCCATTATGACAACGCTTTCAGCTATCATGTACTGGTTATTGATTAATGATTCTATTTCTTCAGGGAAAATATTTTTACCTGAGGGTCCGAGCAGCAGACTTTTGCTGCGGCCTTTAATAAATATATTACCATCCTTATCCATTATGCCCAGGTCGCCCGTATGCATCCACCCTTCATCGTCAATAACTTCTTTAGTAGCTTTCTCATTTTTGTAATATCCCAGCATTACATTATCCCCCCTGAGTATTATCTCACCAACTTCTTTATGGGGATCGGAAGAGTCAATTGTAACATCAAGAGTATCGACGGGTCTTCCCGAAGCTCCCAGTTTTGTTGTATCCCATGATGCATAGCTTATAAGTGGTCCGCATTCGGTCATTCCATAACCAACGGTGAAGGGGAACTTAATTTTCCTGAAAAACTTCTCAACGTCAGCATTGAAAGCGGCTCCACCTATAACCATTTCATGGAAATTACCACCGAAAGATTCAAAGAGTTTCTTTTTTATCTTATTCATCAGGATCCTGTTTATACCCGGCAGGACAAGCAAGGCTTTCATCACCGGTTTGCTTATCACCGGCATTAACTGTTTTTTGTATACTTTTTCAATCACCAGGGGAACGGAGAGGATAAGCCTTGGTCTTATCTCTTTAAATGCCTGCAGTATAATTTGTGGTGATGGAGTCTTGGTGAGTATGGTAATATGGCAGCCGTAAGTAAAGGGGAACAGAAATTCAAACGCACAACCATAAGTATGAGCCAGTGGCAGGAAGCTGACTATGTCATCACCCGGTTCCAACGGCATATTATTCTGCGCAAACCTCACATTTGCAGCCAGGCTCCGGTGAGGTACCATAACGCCTTTTGAAAAGCCTGTGGTACCCGATGTATAAGAGATTACAGCCACTTCCTCATTACCGATATCCGAGAATTTGATCTTTTCAGGCTTAAGCTCCGGGTATTTCTCAGCATATACTTTATCTATTCCGGACACCAGTTTTTTCACTTCATCATTCCGGCCATTAATCCAACTGAAGTCATCGGTAGACATAACCGTACTTATTGCCGGCATTTTTTCATAATCAAGGTTATCCAGTATAGTTTTATCAATAAAAAGAAATTTTGAATCAGAGTGATTTATTATATTCATCATATCCTCTGATTTAAAATCGGGCAATACCGGTACAATTACTGCTCCATATGACACGGCAGCAAGGTATACAATACACCAGCTGGCTGAATTTTTGCCAATAAGGCATACTTTATCTCCCTGGTTGATCCCTGCTTTTTCAAATATCAAATGCAGTTTGATCATGCTGGCAGCTATTTCCTTATACGTATAGCCTTCGCCCTGGTAGTTTGATAATGCTTCTATATCCCAGTTTTTCCTTATACTGTTCTCGATATAGTCTATCAGTCTTTCTTTAATCATATCGGTTTTTTTGGTTTTTATGTAAATGTAGGAAAAAAAATAATTAACGACGAACGGTTAACGACTAATGAATAAAGGGTGTATGAGATTATCCTTACAATAGAAAAAAGGATTTGTAATAAAAATATTTATTTAATTATGGATTGAAATATATGACCGCCAGTAGTTGGTTGTTTGCCTTTAACCGTTTGTTGATGGTCCGTGTCATTCGTTGCTTAAACAGCATACATAATGAGCAGTGCTATAATACTGAGAGTATTCACCACGGTAAAGAAGTAATAGTAGTTTTGCCGGGTATTCTTAAAGTGTCCGAGTTTGCGCGCAAAGATGCCTATAGTAGGTACAAAGAGAACCAGCAGGAAGGCATAAAATTCCACTCCCAGAAAGACTTCGCTCATACCCCCTTTAACAAGGCTTGACAGATATATTATCACAAGCAAGACCAGCATATATAACAGGTAACTAACTTTAAGAAAAAGGGTCGAAACGGGATATTCTTTATGTATCCTGTGAGGTTTAAGGTATGCATAAGCAAGAGAAAACACGAGAATGATAAACATTACCCCGAGGATATAATTCAGAACTTCTGGAAAATTTGTCATGAAAATTATAGATATTAGAATTCTTTATTTGTCCATACCAGCGAGCTGGCTCCCAGCACCGCAGCATTCTGTGTGCTGAGCTGAGAAGGTAATAATTTCACTTTACCCTTATATATGCTCAACAGGTGTTCTTCCATATATTCACGAGCCGGTTCAAAAATAAGGTCTTTGGCAAGAGCAAGACCTCCGAAGAGGAAAATAGCCTCCGGGTTTGTATGAGCTACGACATCGGCAAGTTTAAATCCGAGCATTCTGCCTGTATGTTCAAAGGCCTGAAGAGCGACGGGGTCACCCCTCAGTGCAGCATCATGTATAATCTTTGAATTCAGCTCATTAAAGCTCACTTCCCTGAGTTCGCTATCCGTAATACTATCAGCCATTATTTTCAGCACTGTCCTTTTGATCCCGGATGCTGAGACATATGTTTCCAGGCATCCTTTTCTTCCGCAGCCGCATACTCTGTTTGAGGCACCCGGTCGAATTGCAGTATGCCCTATCTCCCCCGCAAAGCCGTTGGCTCCATAAACAAGTTTCCCGTCAACTACCAGACCGCTTCCAAGCCCGGAGCCCAGTGTTATTACCACAAAATTCTTCATTCCCTTTGCGCCTCCATAGATCATCTCGCCCACTGCTGCAGCATTGGCATCATTTGTTACTGTTACAGGTAATGCAGTATGCCTGGCGAATAATTCAGCAATTGGTATTATTCCTTTCCAGGGAAGGTTTGAGGGATACTCGATGGTGCCGTTGTTTATATTTCCCATAGGCGCACCTATACCATAACCCAGCAGTTCAGTGGTATTGCCCAGTTTTCTAAGCTGTACATTTACCTTTTCATACAGAGCAGCGACAAACACTTCGACATCTTCGAATTCCTTTGTTTTTACGAGGCCTTCGGAAATAATTTTACCATCCCGGTCAACCAGACCCAGTACGGTATTTGTTCCACCAATGTCTATCCCGACAGCCAGTTGCCTTTTAGTCATTTACACTTAAGTATTTAACGAACAGGTTTATTACTTGATACAACAAATATAACACATTGATTTTACAGGGGAAAGAGATGTGGTTATTTACAGTGTTTTCCGTGGTATTATGAGCCTGTATACTCGTTACCCACCTTACGTGCCCTTTCAGGTTTATCCAGGTCAATTCCAAGATTAATTCCGGTTTCAACAAGGATATTCCATCCTGCCGCCAGTTCAACATATTCCCTGTATTGTCCACCATCGGGGATTACTATAGTCGGGAAACGTGTTTTGTGGTCGGCAACAGCAATAATATTCACGCCTACTTCCTTTGCCAGGCATTCCTCGAATTTAGCTGTCTCGCCGGCAAAGGGGTTTATCCATATAAGCACTTCGCCCTGGTTCATAACCTCTTCTATGCCATGCACTCCGTATGTGCCTTCAAGAAATTCTGATTTTTTCCTGGTTATTTCATTTGTTTTTAATGTAAGCTCTTCGGCCACACCGTTATTGCGACCTGCGAAGTAAATAACCTCAGCCCTGCTGATGGTATTGATTATTTTGTTGTCAATATTCAGGGTCATAGCCTGGGCTACCTGTCCGGATAATTTTTCAAGGTCTCCCATTTCTTCACCTGCGATATAGTGCAGGAGGGCATCGTAGAACAGAGCCTGCTCGATTACGGATTTTGTTGCTGCCACTGCATCTTCTTTGCCACATTTGAGTACATGTGTATCGCATGATATTTTTTCGAGCATGGTATCCCTGTTAGCTGTAAGGCCAAATATTTGATCATGGCCTTCATTTTTTAATTTTTCAAACAGCCTGATTACTTCTTTTGTCTGACCCGAGTTTGATGCCCCGAAAACGGCATAATCAGCCAGGTTATATTCAAGGGCCTGGGTAGCCCCATCAGTAAATGCTTTAATGTCCAGCCCTCTGCGGAGGAGGTCATAAATCATCCTTTTTGCCGGGTAAATCCTGCTGCTTCCTTCTCCGGTAAGGAATAGTGCCTTTTTCTTCTTGATTTTCTCTCCGAATTTATTTATTTCACTATGATCAAAGTGTTTTATGACGCCGGATGTTTCGATCATCTCCCTGACAAGTGCATACTTGCTGTAGTGGGATTCTTTCAGGTTCATATCAATTACTTTTATTTGTTAATAATAAAATCTGCCAGGTCTCTCTGTATCTGTTGTTCTTTCTGAAATCCTCCCCCCATATGCTGCCAGTACACTTCTGCATATTCAACATTCACATCCTTTCCATAATCCTTGTTTCCCTGGAGCACATATCCAAAGAAATCACTCATCTTATGCATATGTCTCATAAGGTCCTGCTGTGACAGGTGATATTCGAGCATGCGCCGTTTTGTTTCTATTGCAGAGCTAACATCAACATAGAAATGTGGTTCTGCAATTCTTGAACCCAGAGGGTCGCTGAGTGTAAGCGGCGAGGTATGGTACAGCAGAGGTGTTACCTTGAGGGGTGGTTCATCCACCGGTACGGGGTCAAGGGAAGAGATCATAGCTGCTGATTCGACAATATTGGCTGTTATCCTGTGATCGGAATGATAATCGCAGGGAAGGTGGGTAAAGACAACACCTGCATTTAGCCTCCGCATGAGAGAAATTACTTTCAGCCGCATTTCCCTTGTGTCAAAAAGAAATCCGTCTTCACCCCCCAGACAGTAATATTCGGCATCGAGAACAGAAGCTGCATTTTTAGCTTCCTTTTCACGCACCCTGGCTGTTTCCTGCATATTCATATCACAACCACCCATCTGGCCGGCTGTAATTGTTGCTATTATTATCTTGTATCCTCTATCTTTTAGCAGTTTAAGTACACCGGCATTCCATGCTTCCGCATCGTCGGGGTGAGCATGCAGTGAAAGTGCAATTTTATTGAATTCTGTAGCCATCTGTCTATATTATTTATCTTGGTTTGATCTTTTCCAGTTGAGCAAATTCAGGCAGTTCGCCGGCGAGTGGTAACATATAATCCATGAATTTCTGTGAGGCATAGTTACCATCCCTGTTGAAATATATTGCGGGTACCGGTTTTGCTTTCACGGCCACATCACTCAGCAATACTTTCCCGTACTCTATCCTGTAAGGATTATCGGAAAGTCTTATGATATTTACCATATAACCTGATTCTCCGGATTCAGCAATTTCCACAGCTTTCTTTCCGCACATAAATGCTTCTTCGAGGTCGAGTGATGAAGCTCTTGTCATATCGCACATAATAAGGGACTCGGTGATCTGAAATTCACCCCTGAAGCCAAATTCATCACGTATCATTGTATGAAGGTTAAGTCCGACACTGGCACCACCCATGGCTCCAAATTCAATATTGCTGAATTTATCCATGGTGCCCGACTGGCTTACGGGTGATCCATCGGAATATTTCAATCCTTCACCGCAGACCACTGAAGCAAAGCCATAGTTATTAATACATTTCTCCACATCGGCAAGGAACCTATCCCTGTCGAACACAAACTCGGGTGCATATATAAGGTGAGGAGCATCTGCTTCTTCTCTTGCGGCCATGGCTGTAGCAAGAGCAAGCCATCCTGCATCGCGTCCAATAGTCTGGTAAATAACGTACTTGTCAACCTTCTGCATATCTCTTGCCAGCACTCCTGCCTGCATTACATTAAGGATATTTGACCTGGCAGCTGAGGCAAATCCTGGTGTGTGATCAGTTCCGTATAAATCGTTATCAACGGTTTTTGGTATCCCGGTACCAATAAGTTCGTAATTATTCTCACGGCAGTATTTTTCGATCCGGTTCACAGTATCCATTGTATCATTTCCACCAATAAGAAACAGGTATTTTATATTGTACCTTTTGAGCATGTCCAGTATTAATGGGAAGTCCTTTTCGACCAGTTTATGACGTGAAGAGCCAAGAGCCGATGAAGGGGTGCTTTTTAATCCCTTAATGGTTTTTTCAGGTTGCCTGCCAAGGTCAATGAGCCATTCTTTCATAAAACCTTCAATGCCATACTGCATTCCATAAATACCTGTAATAAGTTGAGAACCGGCAGCAGTCTCAATCACTCCAGCCAGGCTTGAATTTATTACGGCTGTTGGTCCCCCTGATTGTCCAATAACTGCATTTCCTTTCATCATCAGCTTCAGTTTAGATTATTTGAAATGAATTATACCAAAATATTCAGGCCTGTGAAAATCCGGTTTTTCGGATAACACCGGGTTCCATGAAAGATAATGAGGTCTGGTAAGACCGTCCCCGCATTTATAAAAATTAGCCCTGAATTCACGGTCCTTAATATTGTTTACATCATGCCGGAACAGCATATCCAAATGAATTGCCACGGTCAGTGTCCATTTCTGTTCTCCCCTTCGCTCAGCAAAAGGATCATAGCCCATGGATGGCAGGCACCTGATCCTGTCAGCCACCCGTGGATTTATTCGTATTCTGTCCTGACGCCCTGATCCTGACCCAAGCAGGAAAGCACCTATGCTGTTGAACTCAAAATTATAGTATATACCATCATCCTCAGGTGATACAAAAAATTCAACACAGGAATCTTCATATACATTCTGGTTTATACCTGTCATTTCAGCCTTCACATATTCTTCTCTCACATAATATTTCAGGTATATTTCCTTTTCGCCGTAAGCTATTTTAAAATAAACTTCAGGTTTATAATCGCTGCCATCCCAGTTAATCTTATTTATCCTGTTTATCTGCCCAAGATTATCCATCCTGACCGCCACATCGGCCAGGAGTGGACAATCCGCCTCAAACCCAAGTTTAACAACTTCTATTTTATTCAAGCCCTGCCTGATTTTTGATTCTGAACTAAACGAACCATTTATTTTAATAAAGGTATCATTAAACAATGATAATTCCAAAAAAAAAGTATTACAGTTCTTTCCAGGCAAGAGCGGCAGCACCAAGGACTGCTGCATTAGTCTCGGGGATAGCGGAGGGTAACACTTCGAATGTATTCCTGAACACAGGTTGAATAAATTCGTTGATATATTTTCTCAGTGGTATGAACAGCAGGTCTCCTGCTTTTGCCAGTCCCCCGAACAGGAAAATTGCTTTAGGGCTTGTAACCACAACTGCATTTACGATAGCCAGGGCAAGTATTTCAGCTGTGTAATCAAATGCATCGAGTGAAAGTTTATCTCCATTAGCAGCTGCTTCAGCCACTGTTTTTGAATCGATCACAGCAGGGTTCATTGACCTGAGCATGCTATCATCTTTTCTTTCTTCCATAAGTATTTTAGCTGTACGGGTAAGTCCTGTAGCCGAGGCATAAGTTTCGAGGCATCCTCTTCTTCCGCATCCACATTCACGTCCGCCGGGAATCATTATTACATGACCATATTCGCCTGCAAATCCCGTATGGCCGTATACTACTTCACCATTAACAACAAACCCGCTGCCCAGTCCTGTACCAAGAGTAAGTATTATAAAGTCCTTAATCCCCTGCGCTCCTCCGAATATCATTTCACCGACGGCTGCAGCATTTGCATCATTTGTGAGCACCACAGGTTTTTTAAGTTCCTTTTTCATTATATCAGCAAAAGGTACGATACCTTTCCATGCGAGGTTTGGAGCCAGCTCAATTGTACCTTTATGGTAATTACCGTTGGGTGCTCCTATACCTACACCTTTAAGAGTATATCCTTTATATGCGGCAAGCAGTTTTTCAATCTCTGAGGAAAGTGTTTTTATGAATCCATCAGGCCGGGGTGACTTATCAGTATCTATGGTTCCTTCAGCAATTATTCTGCCCTGTTTATCGACCAGTCCATAAACTGAATTAGTACCTCCTATATCAATACCGGCAACTATTTCTTCATTCATAATCATTTATTTTAGTTCTGTGGTAATTTTTCTGCCTGTGTGCCTCTGGTAGTACTTATAGCATCATCCTTTTTCCTTATCCCTGACAGTTGCCAGTCCTCAATCATTTCCCATCCTGCTTTGACATCTATCTTCTTGGGGTAGTATGTTACCGGTTCGGGTTGTTTATTCATATCATAATCACCTGTTGTCCATTCACCGTTTGCATCGATATCAAAAATTGCCTTTACCAGGTATTCTTTACTGTCGAGATATGTGAACTCAATGCTTCCTTCATCCGGGAG
>Ga0272443_10001794_pt1 | contig 29540 bp, 66 predicted proteins | sample SSMAcet12_FD_193581 | JGI IMG/M metagenome (GOLD analysis project Ga0272443, IMG submission 193581) | Marine sediment archaeal communities from Little Sippewissett salt marsh, Falmouth, MA, United States - SSM-Acet-12 | ecosystem: Environmental > Aquatic > Marine > Wetlands > Sediment ... | reverse complement strand
ATCAAAACCCTTTAGGGCTTCAAGAGTAGCAACGGTCTTTCCGGCTCCTGGGACGGCTTGAACGATACCACGATAACCTTGTTCGACCCATTTTCGCAGTACTTCTTTCTGCCAATCATAGAGTTCTTTGTCGGTCATTGTATCTACGTCCACAATCTTCACATACTTTTTTTCCGGTCAATCTTGCGACAGTATAGAAATGACAACCGCAATAGGGACACTTCGGCATTTTGCCACGCATATCCAATAGTTTCCGGTAGTATTTTTTATGTTCGCCACCATATTCTTCCGCACGATACTCGGCTAATGCAAAGCACATTACGTTACAATATGCTTCGTGTTCTTCCAACGTGACTTCCCGTAGAGTGCCATAGTGTTCACATACCTTGCATGGAATAAATCTGACAAGGAATCTAAAGCGGGGAGCCGAATGTCGCTGATACGCTCCGCAACGCTTACAATAGTACTCCATTGCCCTATTTCCCATTAGTCAGTAACCCCCCGGTATCGAGCCGTGGTAACAGTTCATTTTTAGTCTTACCTGTATTGTCCGGTTGAACATCGAATCAACCTCCGCAAAGCACGTCCTACTAATAGTAATGCAACTAATACTACTTAAACATTTTCCGATAGTTTGCATACCGGATATGATAACAAACGTATGACAAAGAGCATACGACGAGCATACGTTTAGCGGTTATTGTAACCCTGTTTCCTTTTTCCAATCGTCCAAGGCCTTTGTCATATCGTTGATAGAATGATACGCTGTCCACGGATAATGTCTTGCCAATGCACTACCGATACCGATACAGATACCGCTCCACATCAAGAGATATAATATAAACATCCAAAGGTCGTATTGGGTCATTCCAATTCCTTCTCGTATTCCGCTATCTTACGCTTGATTTCCTCTACCTTTTCCGGCGGTATAGTGTTAGGACAACCACAATGGCACACGCACGTTCCTTCGTGGTTCGGTTCCCTACAACAATAGTGCATAGAACCGGGGTATTTGTCAGGATACCAATTATTGAATTTGGTCCCACATATCTTGTCCGGGTCCATAGCAAGAGAACGAAATATCTCATAGTGTTCGTCGTGGTAGGGTTTTCCGTAGTATTGGCACAATGCACCGTCGTTCAGAATTTCGATATTAGTAAGGGTCCACAAGCGAAGGTCTCCGAGTTCAAGAACCTGACCGACATAAAAGGAAGGCCTATCACCGTTGAGATATTCGTCGAATAACCAACGCTCCGCTTCCGGGTCAATCGGGTCGCCGTCATATCCATTGTCCTGTAAATCTTCATTCATTAAAGGACGCTCCGCAAAAGCATTTACACGGTCCTTCGTGGTCGGGAGAACGTAGGCAACGATGTAATATCCCTGCGGTCTTGTCGGTAGGCCCGTTGTACATCTTCCCACACACTCTTTGGTCGTCGGACACTATTATGGCTCCTTCAAAGTCTTCTACAATCCCATAGACGTTCCGGTAATCAATCCTCGTTATCCGATACAGTTTCCTAACACCGAGACAGATAATATCCCCTATACAAAAATGGTCATGTGCAGAACCAGTTATAGTGAATAAATAATGTTCTCCCATTCAATCCCCCTTCCTTGTCAAATTTATGGGCAAAGCTGTTACGATAACGAAATTGAATATCAGTAACGCTCCCCATTTGAGATTGGTTTTGTCGTAGGCCAATAAACCGAGACCGTCGAGTGAAATCAAGGTCAAGTACGAAAATAAGAAGAAGAAACCAATCCCTAATACAATCGCTAATGCGACAATCACAATGGGTCCGAAGAACTCTATCGCATCCATTTAATCGACGCTCCGCTTACCGTGGACTTCCGAATAGCAACAACATTGACCGACAACATTTCCGTTATCGTCCGCAAATAGATTTTTACAATCCAGAACCTTACTTACTTCACCTTGTTTGTGTGAATAACACTTGGGACACAAAAGGCGGTGCGCTTTGCTTGGGTCCACGCCGGGGTATAATTCTCCATAGGTTCGTGCTTCCGATTCGTGGTAAGTTTCGACCATATCAATCCTCACCGACAATCTTTCGCAGGTCTTTAATGACCCTGTGATACTGTTGTTCGTAAGGCACACTATCAGTTTCGTATAGTTTTGCCCTTTCATCCATTACGGTCAATAGCTTCCTAACGGATTTATGCTTGATTTTATTGGCACTCGACAATAAATCGTTAAAATTGTCTTCCATTACATCACGGCGTTTCCGTTCCTCTTGATAACGGGTTGCACCCTTCTTCGTCAATTCATATACGCCACGGTCGCAACGGATAACATCATCATTTGCTATTAATCGAGTAAGACAGCCACCAATATTACCGCTTTTGACCTTATCGGTAGAAGTCCGTTTTTCGATGTACTTGGTAATGTCTTTCACTCGGCATTGCCCTTTACTGTTTAGATATTCGAGCGTATAAAATACCACGTCGCCATGTTCCATAGTTATCTCTCCTTTTTGTAGGAATAGCACAACACACTTACACTATTAGTAAAAGGATAGATAGTTAAATATATTTCGATAGCACGTAAATAAACGGAATTATAATATACTGCATATAATTATTAAGTATCTGTGGTTACAATGGCGATACTATTACCCGGAAGTCCAACCGTAGATAAAAAGATTTACCAGCGTTGTATTGATGAAGGTTATAAACCAGGAACAATCAGATTTAATGAATGTCTGAATCGCAAAAAAGCTCGAAAATTGAAAGGTCAATTCGACATACAGCCACCGGAATACAAATACCGATTAAACGAAAGACAAATAGCACCCATCTACGGAAAAAATTACGGGCGACCGGGACAAGAACCCATACCCATTCCAAGACCACGAACAGGAAGAGATGCTAAAATATTACCCGTCTTTTATCGAGAAGGTATAAGCGGGGTGGCCTATGGACGAGATTATGAAGGTCTATGGGAAATGGTTATGGAAGGAACTACTTCCGTACAGGACTTCGGCAAACAATTAATTGAAGATATGTATATCATCTGTAAGGATATGTATCACCACGGCCACATTATACGCTCCGAAGAATTGGCAAAGTGGATAAGAACAACCGAACAACTGTTTGAAACCGTTGAGAAGACCGAAGACCCCCTTGGTGAAATATCAAATTATATTGAAAACGAATTAAACCGTTGGGGTAGTCAGTATTGTTACTACGACGGCTACGCCACATACTCTACATTCTACATTTATGGAATTTCATACTGATGATTTAAATAAATCGAAAGAATGTTTATCATCCACAAGAAAGAGTAGATACGCATGAGACCGGAACACTTAAACGCAGAACAAAAAGCAAAACTTGACTACGTACTCGAAACCACGTTTTTTGAAAAGGAACAGGTAATCAACATTTTAGTGGGGTCGGTTGATTTTGAATCGTTCCTAATGCAAATGTACTCGACCCACGTACAGGCGGCAACGCAACAAGCCGTTTACGGTCTTGACACATTTACGCCAATGATACCGGACAATATGTTAGTGACCATACTGACGGACATTATCAATGGCATTAAAGAAGACCAAGCGCAAGAACAGGGCCATCCGCCGCCGTATGAGCAACCGATACCGCCCGAGCGTGAAGAGAAAGAACGGGATGATTCTTATAGAGGATTCGCAAGAACGCCCATGAGAACAAGGCCTATACAGCGTAGAATACGTCCGAAGAAGAATTGGATTTAATTTCAATCCTCTAAAAACTTCGGGTCCATCCAATCTAACGGGTTCTTCATTGCCCGACAGACCGATTCGTAATACTTAACGCCACGACGATTCAATTTATAAGTCACACGTCCGTTTTCGTCTTTTCGTATCATGAAGTGTTTATGACGGAACCGTATGAGTTCTTTCTGTATCTCTTTCTCGGTAAGTAAAATATCCCCGCCGCTATATTTTTTACAGGCATTAGTTATTTGACGTTTAGTAATACCGAATTTACCCTTGCCGTTAATGAGAGCAAAGAGAACGGCCCTACCGATAGCGTTCTCTCTTGGGGGTGTCTCGCTATTGGTTTTTTCCGCAGACGCTTCTCCGTCCTCCGCAGACGGCTTCTCGAAGACAATGCTCGGCAATTCCTCTTCCGATACGTTCTCTACCATCTACATCACCGCTTTAGGTAACGCTTTAGGTCAATCAATATACTAATCGCTATATCGGCTAATTGCTCCGGCGAAACATCAACATCTACACTCGACCCTTCATCCTCGGCATACAGGACGTAATAATGACCGCCACCGTAATAATGATTCTTCAATAACCTCAATTTAGCACCATCTTCTTCCACTTCAAATATGGTCTCCACACGCTCTATTTGGTCTCCCACAATATTCACCACACTAACGCTATATACTTCATTTAAGTAAGGGATAAATACTATTAATAGATTATGTAGTCAAAAATGTTTCGATTGCTCGGTACACGATATACCAAATGCGCCAATGATAAAAAAAACATATCACCCATCCACTATTTCATCTATCTTGTTACCGAGCCATGACAAACGTGACAGCAATTCCTTTCGCTCTTTCAATAGATATACGAGATAACAGTGATTGTCGCAGAAGTAGGCCATGTAACCCGTTGAAGTCTTGCGCTTAATACCATTGGGTTCGTGCCGTCCACATTGTTTGCATACGATATTAGTCATAGAATTACCCCCCTCTTACGGTTTTGAGCAACGAGAGATAATCGTGCGCCCAATTATGTAGAGAGTTCGGTTTGTTGTCGTAAATAGCCAAGGCCAATAATTCAAGTTGACGTTCAAGGTCTTCTTGCGATACCGTTCTTGACTTCACAACCCTATACGCTCTCGACGGATTGGTAGTAATCGAACCATCATCATATCGAACCTTGACACTATCTCCGTCCACGTTCACAACAATTCCTTCGTTGCCACTTGTAGCATGGCGCACTCGGTCTCCTTTTGTAATCATTCAACAACCTCCAAAAAGAAAAAAAAGGGGCTTAACGCCCCTCGATATATTCCTTCATCACATCTACGATTATGGATTCCAACCACTCTTCGGAGAAGGTGACATTGACCATATCATCGTCCATAGTTCCACAATTCGCCTCGACACGCTTTGCCATTTCTTGCGACAAGCCGAGACAGGAATAACTCAGCATGGCAACGAATACACCGGCATGGGATGTATCTTTGCTATTGATGTATTTTGAAGAACCGCCGACAAGTTCTACAAATTCCAACGGTGTGAGGTCGGATAATTCTTCTACACCCTTCCGTATTCGACGATTGGCTATACTCAACAGGGTCCATCGCAAATGTCCTAACAGTTCTTCTCGTTGTTCTTCGTTCTCATACTTACGTTCATTCTTGGGTTTCGTGTTCATTCACATACTCTCCTTGTTCGGTGTTTGGTGTATCATTACAGCCACGGTCTTTTTCGCTATCATAACGTTTCCGTGGTCACGTTGCAGATAAACGAAATTATCGTCCATACCCTTAAATATTCCACGAAGGGCTCTAACTCGTTCTCCGTCGTTGTAAGTAATTTTGGTTTCACTTCCTATTATTTCTCTCTTGATTCGTTGTTTTTCTTCTTCACTCGCTTCTTCCATCTACACAACCTCCTTCTTCATCAAGGGTCCGGCCCAAGCATAGGTGGGGTCAAGTAGGACGGATAGCCGGTTCCCTACCTTCTCCCGTAGGTCTTCAATCTCCGCTTCGGTCTTGTGACCACGCATTATCCGGCCCATTGGGGTATCCTTGTTCATTGGGGATAACCAAATAGCCAAGTCCGTTAGATGTTTGAGTTCCCAATCGTATTTGTTGAAGGCCATTTGTGTCTCCCTTATCATTTTGTGGATTTCACCGAAGTAACCGACAGCATTGGGAACGTCCTCACCTTGGGCGATACGAAGACCGCTATCCCAAGCAATCATTTCTATCAGTTTGTCAAGGTAGTCGTCGTAGGAGCCGAATAGACCGGTAGGCACACGGTCATTAAAAGCGGTAGATACAAATTCCGCTTCCTTCGGGTCCATTTGGTTCCATTTGCGTCGCTTACACTTCCCCATTATCCTCACCGTCTTGGTCATTTATCTCGGTCATTATCTTGGTCACTATCGTCCTCTACAATTACGCTCCCATTCCTTGTCCCACCCCAATTTGCGGTATGCTTCCTCTTGTCGCTTCCTCTCTTCGTCGGCAAGGCGTCTCGCTTCACGCACACGCTCTCTCCTATCTACCGGGTGTCCTTCCTCACCCCAATCCCACGGAAGTCCTTCTCGCTCCGCTATTAACCCTATGACGTAATCGGGAACATCAAACGTCCCCCCGAGATAACCCGCTATGTAGTCGGGATAGACAAATCTCCACGAAGGGTCGAAACTATGCACCCTCGCTCCAACAAAGAAGTTCTTCGCTATCCACGTCGCACTCTTCGAGTTCTTTATCCATCTATCTACCTTTTCAGCCATTTATAGTCCTCCGATACTTCGCTCTCGTCTCTTCGTCCACTTCATCACGTCTTGCGTAAACATCACATACTTTACAATGGTTGGTCGGTTCCTCTCCCGTAAAGGCCGGACAACACTTCGCATGACAGAACGTGTCCCATTCCCAACTGAAAGGCGTTGAAGGTATATCACTACCCGGTAAGTCGTCCCACCATTCTCCACAACCAAAACAGAAGTGACTATTGACACCCATACTCAATCCCTCACATAAGTACGACCACAAGAAGGACAATACCAATCATCAGGAACTTCGGTTACGCTATCTCGATAACCACATACCCGACATTCAACATAAGCAATCAAACGGTCAAATCTCGACTTATCCACATTCATTCCTCCTTGTCCATCCTCAATACTTCCGTCAAACTGCAATCCCTCGCTTCAACAAACCTCTCCGGGTTCTTATCAACAGCATAGCCGTCCCTCTTGTGGTCATAACGGAAAGATTGGTCATACACCTTGTCCCAAACCATCTGTCCGTCCTCGAATCGTCTCTTGCTCACTTCCTCACCTTCCTATTAGGTAAAGGCCATAGAACGAAACGATAACCCCTCTCATTCGCCTCTCTTACTTCGTCCAATGTCCTCGTCTCCCATCTTCTTATGTCCAATGGCCCAATGCACAATATCCAACGATATACATAACCCATGCAAGACCTTCGGATTCCTAACTTCGCATAGCCCAATCCCCAACCTTTAGGGTTACAATACCATACAAACTGTATCTTGCCCTTATTCATCGTCACATCCACCATCTTACCCATCTTCCAAACACACACACACACACCAAATATCAACCAAAATGCAGATATAAGGCATGGTTGTATGTTAGTAAAGGGCATATACATTTGCTACTATATATAGTGATATGTATTTCGATATTTTTCATATATCACACACACAGCATATGATAGATAGTATATAGTATAGATATATTGTTATTAAATAATATATTATAATTATATATATATGGGAATTGTAAGTCAGCCGGACACACTATCCTCCCCCCGTTGTTTGGGGTTGTACGTTTTGTCGGTCTTGGGTATCTTCGGTGTCTTCGGGCGTCGTTTCTTGGTTCGGTTATAGCCGTCCTTGCCGTCCGTCTTCGGCTTGATGTGTCCGTAGGTCTCGATGTAAGTGGGAGACGGGTCGAACATCATCCTTTGACAGTATAGGCATAGCCATCCTGCTCTCGCAGTTGTCTTTCGTCCTTTGATATGCACTTGCAGGTTTACGGCTCTCATTGCAGAACCACAGCATCTTGGTATTTCGTCGTCGTATATAGTAGGCATTTAATCACCTTTGTAAATGTCATTTCGATACTCAACACAATTCAAACAGAATATATTTTTATCATCTGGATTGTTGTGTTTGCAGACTTCACATTTGTTTTTAGTATTCAATTCAAAGTAATTCCTTACATCCGTTGAAGTTAATGGGGAACAATCATAACATAGGCCCATTATAATCAATGAAGGCGGGATTTCTTTTTTACAACGTGGACATTTCATATATCTCACCGATTCCTGCCATATTGTCGGCAATAGGGAACACCAAAGGAATCATAGACTGTCTGGGCGCAAACGCAAAGTTTGTTTAACTTTTGCCAATACATACACGTTTTACAATTTTCTAAGGTCAGCATTACTTTTGACATATTACCACCAAAACTATGACCTCAATACAACGCAACGACCGATAACCTTCTCAGTTTCAAAATCTATGTATTCTGTTTCATAGATTGAATTGACCCACCCAGGAACTTCTTTGTCAAGGTTATCGTGTGCGGCAATCCCAACTTCAAGATTTTGGTCCATTTTCTTTAGTTGCTTGATTAAATCTTTGACTTTCATACTGGCTCTCTCCTTTCGTCGCTAATTCATCTCTTTTCTGAATCTTCATCGAGTGGCCTTTTTTCGTATTGGCCTGTTTCTTTATTGAATACCAGTTTATGCGTTGGCTTTACCACAAGAATAGGGATGGCAAGGCGTTCTTGTTTCTTTTTCCAGTCCCTCAAAGTGTCCTCAAAATATCCCATAGTCGTACAATCCCCCCAATTATGCACCTTCGGTTCTCATGGTTTTAATAATGGAAATTTCTTTAACCGATTCATTCACCATTTGTGAAATTCCATTTCCATTCGGGTCACGGTATATACCTGCTTCACAAAGTCCTCTTCGACCATTCAGAACAATCTCCGTTGGTAGGGGTCTCCGATAGCGAGTATCGTACCGAGTAATCGGTTAACGAGTTCTTTGCCACCCCGTTGTTGGTCGTGCATGACATAGGCAGAACCGCCACGTCTGAAATCGAGAAAGGCGGTCTCTTGGGGAAAGTGCTTGGTCATGTGCTTGTACCACACGCCGGGGTTCTTACGGCTCTCGGTGAATCCGTTATCCACCAACACGGTTTCCATTTCGCTTGTGACCTCCACACATATCACCATTGAATTGCCGTTATCTCCTTTGTCTTCCGGTCATATAATCCCGCAATACGTTCCTTGTCCACAACGACGTGGGACTTCAAATCCCAACCGCTGACGATACTGACCTTATCACCTACAATCTTATAGATGTAACCGAACCGTGATTTACTGTCCGTGTCGTAGTAATTCACAGGCAATCCCATGAGGTATTCGTACTTCGCCGGGTACGTCCCGACATTCTTCAATTTCCGTGGAGACCTTTTGCGCCACTTCTTACGGCGGTCCCGTATCTCCTTGACCGTATCGACGGGTTGAGACTTCGGGGCTTCTTCATTGCTCTTACGGCCCTCCTTGACGGAATTATCAGTAGTATCGTCCTCGTCCCGAGCATCCACCGGGGGTAGAGAATCGAAATCGAATCCGAACCAACCGTGACACTTTTTCATTCTTCATCCTCCCCTTCATTCTCATGGTAGAGCCGTTCCAATTCGTTCAAGACCTCTTCGCCTTCATCAACGATAAGACGGTCTCGCATTATGCGATACGCCCACTCTTTGCACTCTTTGACTTCGTATTCAAGGTGTTCCAACCGAAACATCAGTTCCATGTTATTGCGGTCTATTCCCTCACGAAGTTTATACAGCTTCCTCGCTAAACGCTTCTTGGGGGAATCGGTCTTGCGCATGTTGTCCTTGTGTATATCGACAATCGCATCCACAATATTCCTCTTCGGTTCCTCTTCTTCCTCGGCCTCATTCGGTTCACCATTATCCGAATCCGCTTTGCCATGACCGCCATGACTGTTATGGGGCTTGTGTTTATAGCCGTTCGACCTGTCGAGGTAATGTATCTTCTCGTCCTCTCCGACCGGCCATATATCAGTCACGGTCAACGCCTTATTCCAATCCGTGATTCGGGCAACGGCTGTTTCACCATCACCTGTAAGGTCTAAACACTTCACGCCATTGATGTAAATGTACGTGACGTAACCCTCTCGGCGTAAGTAGTCAATAGAATTGGAAATCTGTTTGTCCGTCCTATCGTATCCATACGCTTGAACAGTCGCTATTACTTGTTTGCGACCGACCGTTGCACCATCTTCGGCGGTTAGTTCCTCAATCACTTTCAATACTATTGCCGATACACTCTTTCGTCTTATTGTCATATCGTCACCAACGTCGGGAGAAGGAATTGAACCTTCACAACCATATTTCTACGGCCCCCGCCTATGCAAAGACGGTGCATTTCCATTAATGCTTTCCCGACATAAATAAAAGAGAACGGGGGATATACCCCCGCCTCGTCTATGCTGATACAACCGTATCGGCCTTTGCGGGTTCGTCTGTCGGACCTTCCTCGACCAACTGATTGACGGTGATAAACTCACGCTCTTCCGATATGAGTTCCATCACGCCATCAAGGTTGATTACGAGGGAGATAAAGGTCTCTCCCTTCGACGTGTCGTAGGTCTCGGCATTATCTAACGCCTCTTTCGACAAGTTCACTCGCAGACCCTTACCAGATTTCGTCTTTCTGACGAATCCAATCATTTTACTTGTTGTTGCCATTTTCTCACGTCCTTTGGTGTGTCGTTTTGACTTCTGGACAATTACGAATAAGACCTATACCTTATTAAAGGTGAATAGGGGGGTGAGTGAAAGTGCGAAACAAATTTAGTCGTCGTTCCGCTTAATCCTCCACCAACCCCTGTGTTCCTCGGCTCCGGTGTCGAGTTCCCCTTCGTGTATGCCGTCCTCTATGCACTTCTTGATGTGGTCCTTGTCAGCGTCGTCCATAGGCCCATCGTAGTCGAAGTGGTGGTATTCGATTGTGTGGAGATAGATAACGGTGGTTTTGTCGAAGTCTTTCTCTTCCGTTCCTTCCGCTTGGTCCTCCAATTCCTCGTAGCAAGTGGGACACAAAAGTTTGCCCTCCATTTCCTCCATATCGCTATCCTCCGTGATGGTCCCGCATTTCTCGCATTTGGTAACGGTGATTGTCTCCGCTTCCTTAACGTCCTGTCCTTGCATAAGACATTCAAGATTGCAGTAGTGGTTTCCGTCGTAGCAAATGATTTCGTCGTTAGCAGCGAAGTCCCGGCCGCACGAATCACAGTAATTGAGGTCGTCTTGGCAATCGTCGCATTGTAGTCTTGCTTCCGCTTGGTTGTAGGAAAACTCTCGCTCGGCAACGCACTCTTCCGAACAGTAGTGACTACCGTGGAAACATAAGATTTGCGCTCCGGTGTCAACAGAAAGGTCGTATCCACATTCGGCACAGTCGTTCACTTCGCTATTACATTCCGAACAGTATGCTCCTTCTTCTTCGTGGGTGTCCATAGTTTATCACCAAGATAAGATAAGATGTATAGGTATATAAGTCTGGATAGGGGGTAAGTGAATGTATTTTTCACCCCTAATATTAGACCGTGGTATTGAAGAGTACAGCCCTTGACGAGAATGAATCCACGGAGACGCAAAGTGAATGTGGCCCCCTATACGTCCATGCCTATGAACACAGGGAGCTAACAGGAGCCGGTACAGGCCCCTCTACGACGAAAAGAAAAGTAAGGCCCAGTCTTACATACGTTTGTCAAAATCATCTTTGAGACGTTCGAGGTCATTCTTGATGTTCCCAACATTACCTCTTATGTCGTCAAGCTCTTTCCGTATTCTCATAATCGTTTGGATTAGGTCATTGTCAACCGGTTCCCCGTTGGTGATATACCACATCACATCCTTGACCAAATCGGCCAACTGACCGTCCAAATCATCCAAATCGTATTCAAGTTGGCTGGAATCATTTAAGAGGTTGCCTGACATAATCTCACCGATAACGTGTAATGATTCTGTGCGAATATATAAGTATCGTTTTCAAAAGAAGAAATCAAGGGTCCGGTTCATCACATACCGGAGAGCATTGGTCTGACATATCGCACCGCCATGCCACTTGTCGTTTTCGTAGGTGAAGTGTACCGACCAATCTCCGTCCGGATATATCTCCGACGGCTCCATGAATGAAACCTTCGTCACTCTCGCTATCCCATCGGAGAACTGTAATCGCTGTCCTTCAAAAATCTGCTGTTCGGTTGTCATTGAGTTATCCCCCGTCGATAAAAGAAATAGCCGGAGCCGAGCAATCGGTGGGATAACCCGGCTCCGACCGGACGTGGTTCAGATGAATTGTCCTTGACTAATCCCGTTACGAGCCGGGACGGTTTTACGCTCCACGCTTTCGAGAATGAATACGGGATGTCTCGCACCGATAACGACCTTGTAACCGGCTCCGCAGTTATGACAGAAGAACTCTCGGCCTTCATACACTCTCTCGGTATGCACTTCTCCGCATACGCACACTACGCAAACGTCCATCTTCACGTCCACGATTGACGATATGTATGGTCTTGGCATTTGTATCACCTTCACATAACACAGTCACCGCACATACGGCCACCGTCGTCCTCTTCTCCGTCCTGTAAGTTCGGCTCTATCTGACACGCCTTGCATATCCTTCGGCCACAACCGATACAGGATACGGTCTCGTCCACAGGAACGGCCTTGCCGCATATCTCACAGGCAACCACGTTGGGGTCTCCTTCAACAAGGTCGTCAGCCGAAGTCATAGCGTAGCAGAAGCAACACTCTAACTCTTCGTGGACGGTCCCTTTGGTGTTCACGCACTCGTATCCATCGGCGTCCCATCGTCCGGGTTTGCCGGTGTAATACATACGGTTAATGATTGTCTCCTTCGCCCAAAACTGTCCGGCGGGATGTTTGCAGAAGGGACATACGAGAACATCACTCATTCGTCTTCCTCCCACTCGATAGGGTCAAACTCGCTGTGTGCGTGTTCTTTGGCGCACTCTTCCTTGTCGCAGATATGTATGCCCGATACACCGGTTGAGAGGGTTGCCTGTTCTCCGCAGTAGTGGCATTTCGGCACTTCGCCGTAATCCCACAGATAGCCGGACGATTCATAATGTCCTTTGGGGCGACATTTGGCACACAATATTTCGTCCATGTCTCTTTCCATCAGCCATTCTGCTTCATCCTCGGTTAGGGGCCTATCACATATTTCGCAATATCCCCACTCGGATATGTCTCCATCTTCGGTCTCCTTGCACATCTTATACCCTATGGGTAACTCATCTTTCTTGATTTCTGTCATGGATATCACGTCCTATGAATAGATAGTCAGTAGGTGCATATAAAGGTAAAAAGAGGGGGTTGGTGAAAGTATTATTCGGGGTGTTCCTAAACCCTCAAATTCGGACTGTGCGCTCTCGCACCACCGCAAATCCACGCTAATGCAATGTGAAAGTTTACCCCTATACGTTCCCATGTTAGAGGTCGGAACGCTCTACACGGGCAAGGAACGGGCTGTTTCGAGGAATGACGAGAACAATCAACGGACACGTTTAACATCACGGTCAAACAACGTCTTGTCCTTGCCCCAATTAAGATTCTTGTTCGCTCTCAATCGAATTAGGGAACCGTCCTCAAATCCGACGTAACATTCCCCTCTTACAAACCGGACGTACTTAATTCCTTTAGTCTCACAGTTACGGGCATTGTAAGTTTTTATCTCACCGTTACATAATCCGTTCTCATATTCCCGACATGTCAAATAACGGGGACACGGATTAACGGGCTTCCTGTTTGTCATTATGTACTGAATGTATATCGTAAGTAATAATACTTTCAGTCACCCCTCGGTCGCAACCTTATATACTCTTCCAGCGTATAGATAATTGGACGTGATACCTTGACACACGAAGAACAGATACGAGCAATAGCAAAAGAAATCTCGGATATGGTAAACAATATGTCCTTCGGAGAGACGGAGAGGGAAATATTTGCCGACGAGATAACGAAGAACCACAGAACGCTCCAACAATCCACGATGAAACTCTTTTACCGTGTCATACAGGCATGGGCCGTCTATGAAGAGAACGGATGGTATGACGAAAGGAACGAGGCCACCGTGAAGGCGGCGAAGAGAATTATCGAGGTCTTGAAGGAAGAACGCCTTGACTTTTTCCCACATATATAGAGGGGATACATATGATAAAGAAAGGAAACTTCGACGGAGAGTGAACCAATGTGTAATCATTGTTTGAACAGATTGACAATATCGGGACCGAAAGAGGACATAAAGCGGTTTACGAAAATGGCAAGGACCAAGGCATACACACCGTTGGACTTCAATAACTTTGTACCCTATCCACAAAAATTCAAGGATATGGACGAAATATCACACCGATATAGCGTGGCCCGAGATAACGCAAGGAGGAAGTGGGAAGAGGACCACGACACCAAACCAAAGTTGGTCGCTTATCTCCATGAACACGGTGTAAAGGGTAATCTCCACAACCGGAAATTCTTACTTCTGAAACGGTCCCGTGATTTGTGGTGGAAACTATACGTCGTCGAACACGGCGAACGGCCCAAGGACGGCTTCAACAACGGTGGCTATGAGTGGCGTTGTAAGTATTGGGGAACGAAGTGGAACGCCTACGACGTTGACGGCAGTTTCGACGGTATCATCGCCACGTACATCTTCAATACTGCGTGGTCGTTTCCTTGTCCGATTATTATTGCCATGAGCAAAGCGTTCCGCACCCTTCGCTTTGAATTGCACTACGAAGAGCCGGGAATGGCCTTTGAAGGAGACCTACACTGTGAGGGCGGTATAGTCGTATGCGATAATCTGTACGACTACATACCACAATGCGAGAATTGCGGAGAAAAGTCAAGAGACGTGGAATACTACGAAGATGAAGACGGTAGTCATCGGGGTAATTATTGCCCTGCCTGTCTCGCAGAAATGAAGGAATTGGAAAAGGCCGAAATAGAAAATGAATAAACGGGGGAATACAACCCCCCATTCTTTTTTTTTGTACCGGAATTGTACCAGAACGATATAATCAATCGAACGGGAAGTCGAACTTAATATTCCCTTTGGGAGCATAATCGTTCCAAGCGTCTCGTACAAACTGTTCGTCACCGTAGTCTATTATCTTTTGCATGAGGGCTTTAATCAGTCTCATGTGCGCCTGTCCTCCCTGCCATACTCGGTGGTCGTCGGAGAAGTCGTAATACCAATCGTGATGTTCTAATTCATACATCAGCCGTTCATGGTCACTCATGTAACGCTCCTTCAACACAGTACGCATTTCTGACATGGGCGCAATCCAACGGGTATTGTACGCGTGGCCGTCTATCATATAGACCCACCACGTTCTCCACCGTTCCGCTTTATGCGCTCTGATTACAAACTCGTCTTTCATCACGATTCGGAAATCTCGGTCGGTCTCTCGCACTATACGGTCAATCTTATCGTGGAACATGCGTGGGAATGAACTTAATAGGTCTTCCTCTAAATCATATCCGGGCCATTCATCTGTACCGTCCATTAATAATCACCTTATTACTGTTATGTTGCGTTCACTTAATATAAATATCGAAACCGGGCAAATCGGGCAGTACTGAAAAAGTACAAAAAAAAAATAAGCGGGGAAACTAAAGGAATCCCCCATGTTGACGAGATACAAATGTTTCATATCTCGAAAGTAAGATTGGTCTTCGGGAAAAACTCGAATCCCTGTCCTACGAGTTCCCGCATTACATCATCCATTGTGTAATTCGGGTCGGTTTCCTTGACGTATCGTATTGTCTCTTCCACGGTCATTCTAACGTCTTCCGCACTCATTACCGACGGGCTAATAACGTTGAACGTGCCTGTCTCGCCCTCAAAGCGCAAGAGGTATAACGTCTCTTGTAGGGGCTGTTGGTCGAATACCTGTACGTGTCTCATTGTTTGTGGCGTGTCCGTTTTCATAGCGTTGTCTCCTTGTTGCTTGTCGTAATTGAAGATGGATAGCATACCTACCACCCAATCATCAAATCGAATCCGTCGTCGAGTTCGTCCTGTGTGAAGTTCTCGTATAACCATTCCTTGATGGCTTCACGTTCATCCTCCGTCAGTTTCGGATTGTCCCAAATACACTCAACGTAATCCGTCTGAATGTAGAAGTAGTCAGTTTGTTGACCGGATGCAAACGGCTCTAAAACATTCAAGAGCAATTCCGCAATCGCAAGGTCAGAAGTTTTTATGGGTTCCGTCTCTACCTTATACATTGATACACTCATCCAATCACATCCTTGTTATGTGTCCTCTTGATAAAAAAAAAATAAAGGGCGGTGATTGCTCACGCACCCTCTTCCTCTTTCCTCTTACATTCCTCTATACGGGCCTTGGCTTCTTCAAAAGACATGGTTTCGTTGTAAGGATTGCCGTCATACAGGCCGTCCTTGCTGAAACGATACAGATATCCTCTTTGGCCTTTAGTCGCTGTACCGAGTTCCTTGCCTGTCCTATCGTCCACAAAGGGCTTTCCCTTGCCGTTGCCGCCATTGCCACCGTTCCCCCCGCCATCGGTCGGTTTGTCAGACGAGTAGTTCTTCTTGCCGTATCCGTTCTTCCTTGCGCCGGGGGCTCTCTTGTCCTTCCGGTACGACATGAACCACATGGAGACTATCTCCTTATCGTGGTCGTTCTCGGTCGGGTCAAGAATGAACTTGTCCTTGAGTATCTTCCTGTTATACAATGCAGTACAAAACACTTCAAGGTCTCGGATGAACTCTTGCAGGTCTTCCGGTACTTCTATCGGAATGTTGTCCGGGCGTTCGTCGGTCTTCTTCTCTTCGGTCTTGGTCTCGGGTTCTTTCTTGGTTGCCATTGTTCTTGTCCTCCCTTTTTAATTCGGGCATTGATTGATAAGATGTATCGGTATATATATTACGATTCGAGGGGTCGGTGAAAGTGAATCTTAGAATCGAAAATCCTCACGGACGCACAAAAAGAAAAAAAGAGGGGATTGCTCCCCCCGTCTATATCATGTAGTGGTTGTGGTTGCTGTACTCTTTCGCCGTCTGGAATCCGACCTCTTCCGGCTTCTTCGCCGGGGTCGTGATTGTCCTTACCTCTGCCACGGGTTCCGGCTCCGGTTCCGGTTTTGTGTCCGGCTCATACTTCAAGCAACCGAGACAGCGTAGGCACTTACCCTTACCGTTCCGGTCGTGGCTCTCCTTCGGATGGCCGCAGGTGCATAACGGCTCGTCCGGCTCGTCCGGGTCGAAGTCCTCTACCGACAAATCATCGAAGTCATTGAAGTCCTCCTTCTCGTCGAAGTCTGCATCAAGGTCTTCAACGGTGATGTTCTCCGGCTCCGGTGAAGTCTCGGAAGTCTCCGCAACCTCGGGAGAATGGTCGGAAGGAGCCCTTTCGGGCTCCCTCGCAACGAATACCTCCGGCACTGACACCGAAGGGTCAACCTCGTTCTCCGGCAGGTATTCCGGCACTTCAACGGGTGGCTTTTCATCATCATCATAGCACAAGGCCACTATCTCCATTAGGTTGTTGCTAAAGGCGGCAAGAAGTATCTTGTTCGCCTCGGCGTGGAGGTCGTGGAGACGGTTCTGACTGATGTGTTTTTCCTCACTCTTGCGGGTGATGGCGAAGGTCAGGTCGTTGTATAACGTCCATGCGGTTGTCTTGTCCTCGACCCTGTTCCGTATCCGGTCGGTTACACGCTTGACGTAAACCTTCGGTAGATTCAGGTACTTCTCTACGAGACGGGTGGCCTCGTCGTGGGTCAGTGGTGTCCTGTGTCCCGCCTGGGCCAAAGCCGGTATCTGCGTTACATAGTTCAACGCCCGGTCAAAAGCATCAACAAATGGCTCAAAGGCCACTATGCCTATGTGCCTTGTCCTGGTGTCGTGGTTCTCATGCGGTACTCCGGCATACATCCCGTTACTGCACCAGCACCGTTCAAGGCGTACCATTACCTTCAGCCCTGCCGTTCCGTCAACACTGTTCACTACCGTCAACCCTACCTTCAACATATCGACGGCGTTAGGCATTTCCTCCGGCACTACGCCCGTATCAAGGTCGAACCTCGTATCAAGGTTCAGATACATCCGGCCCTGGTTCTCGGTGAAGACTACGTTGCCCTCTACCGGTAAGCCGTTGCTCTCCAATACCCTCTTCGTCCACCTGTAAACGTCTGAGTGGTTGACCAGGGTGTACTTGTCGCTCACTATCGCTATCTGCTCGTTGTCCTGGTTGTACACCCCCCGGCTCTTCGCCCAATCCTTGCCGCTCTCGTCAAAGACCGGGCCAAGGTGGAACTCGTCAAAAACCGGTGCGTTCTGCTCGTCCAAGGCACTCTTAAATTCCTGCACTAACTTCGGCATGTTTTAATCACGTCCGTTTTTTATTCCCTGGCTCGTTTGTTTTGTCAGGGTATTATTAAGTATGTGTTATAAGTATATAAAGGGTCTGGACGGGTCGGTGAAAGTACTTGCCACTTCCCGGTATAATCACCCCCTACCCTCCCTACGGTCGGGCGGCTTTCTTCATCTTTGTATGCGGTCGGCTTGTCTTATACTTCTAATATTCCCTCGGGCCTCACGGCCCGGTACGGCTCCGGCTCCCTGCGGTCGCCGGGGGCTCCCTCTTACATCTAAATATTCAACCTAATAAACCGTAAGGAATCAACCGATAAACTATACACACCCATACATACATTCTCTCATACACATATATTTAAACTTTACTGTATATATTATATTGTATATATTCCCCGGTACGGTTTTCAACTTTTATCATATATGCCTTTTTGTTCTCTCCCCTCATATATAGCCAAAAAAGGGTAGGGTTAGGTTAGTAGTGTTTAGATATTGGGGATTAGGAGGCGTATGATAGGGGAATCATAGGTTTATGATAGAGTGTACTTGATTGATAAGAGAGTGATAATGTGTATGTATAGGGGTACTTGTTTAGAAATGAATTGCTAACGCATGTAAGTATGGTTGATATTAAGACGGCGGCGGCGTCGCAAAGGAAACGGGTGCTGTGTCCGGTCTCCGCAACGTGTCTCAATGATATGTTCTGCGACCGGGAACGCATCAGTATCTAAAATGTCTAAAATACAAATTGGTCAAGGAAGTCCTGTAACTCTTCCCCTTGTAGAATTATGCCGTAGTAAATGTCTCGGCCTGTTGTTGTCTCGAATATATGCCCGTTCCATTTATCCCATAACCAAGCGTGTTGAATCCATAAGCCGGGGTCAATATATTCACCGGACGTTTGTTCGTTTCCCGACATTGTATATCCTATCATTACATAAAATCGCTCGGGGTCGGCAATATAATGGTGTGCGACGTTGGTGTAACATCTTCGGTCACGGCACTCACAATCTTCCCAATCGCAGATTATGTATTCCCCCATTAAAATAACAGCGTCGCCCTTTAGTATTCTTCTCATAACGTCAGGGGTTCCGTATTCTGCATTGAGAACGCAACCGTCTATTTCCCGTAGGTGATTATTGATAGCGTTGAAAAGGTCTATATCGTCAATGTATTCCCACTCGTCCTCATAATCGGGACACGTCCTCGGGTCAATGAGACGCTCGTATTCGTTTCGGGGGATGAAGGGTAGGTCGGTATAGAGGTCGGGCATTGAAATCGCTCTCCGTTGCTTATTGGTGGTCTCTCGGGGAACGAAGGAAGAACCTCGTGTTTTGATTAGCGTCGTCTTTCGTTACGTCGGGCTTCCGCACGTCCCACTCGGCTCCCATTCTATCCCAAAATTCAACGGCTTGATAAACGCTATCTCCTTTAATCGACAATCCTAAATCATACAGTATGAACTCAACAACCTTACGGCCAAGACCTTTTCCCATCGGAATCGTACGTATGCCGAACAGTTTAATGTAATTCTGTCCGTCGTGGGGTGACGTTAACCAAAAGTATAGAATTGCTATTACGTTGCCATGTTCATCTTCTATAACGGCATTAGCGTCGTTCTGTGGGAATGGCGGGTCCATTTTCTTAACGTAACGGAGAGTGTCGTCAATGACGTGGGGTTCTGCAATCCATACGGGTATCTCGTAAATGGCATTGATACCGCCGTAGATTTGTAGCCACCGTCCAAACTCACGATTATTAAGCAACAGTGTATAATTATGCGACTTCTCCATACCCATTTTTCCATACTTCCGTAATTTCTTTATCCGTTGCCGTTCACTATCGAACCAGGGACGTTGCTGTAATACTTCGGAGCCATAACCAAACCTTGCCATGCGTTGTCGAGCGTTGATTTCCCTGGTCACGGATTGCTGTCCACGTTTCGTTTCACGCATACGACGGTTCTCTTCCATGTACTCTTCTTTTGTGGCGAGACGATAAACACGGTATTCATCATCTTCACTCTCACCGATATGCAACATCATGTAACTGTTATGCCCTTCCCTCACATCAAAATAGTATAGTTTATCCCATTCCTCTCTTGACATTTCATAAGCGGGTCCGTCCGGGGGTTTGGCGATTGTCGGTTTCCTGTCCCAACGAGTATAGCCCTTATGGACAAAGAATAACCAATCCGACGTATATGGTTCGGGGGGTTTCTTGTATGACATGCGTAACGCCTCTATTCATATTCTTCTTCTACCCTCATACGCACTTCAATATGGTCAAAACCCCATTCCCATTCCGTTAAGTAACCGTACTTATGCTTGGCATTAAGCATTTTCTCGATATATACGATTAAATCCAACTGCGGATAATCTCGGGGCGCATAAGACATTGGCAAGACTTCGGCATATAGTTTTTGTAGTTCGTCAAAGGGCGGTTCATCAACAAAGGTATCGTGTATGGTATTGTAACGGATATGGGCTATTGCTTCGTCCACGTCGTCGGGGTCGATAATAAACCAATCAACAGAATCCATCTCAGTAACCGCTTGACGAATTTTTTGATAAACGTCATACCAATTATCGGTATCAAGCTCTCTAAATTCCTTTTCGCCCACCAAAGCGTGTTCGGCCAATTTCTTTTCGAGTATGTCCACTAATTGACAGAACAATGTACCCAATATGTCGTAAGTCATACAGCCCTCAATGGATGCCCGGTAGTATTCTTCGAGTACTTCTTCGGGATTGCTCCACACAACCATTAACGTCACCGTCAATAATATTCTCCATCCACTTCGATATCGTACCGTTCGTTCCGTAATACCTCGTCGGCATACTTTTTTTCTTCTTCCATGTTGATTGTACCCTGACGGTAGGTATAGAACCAATCGGTAAGTGAATCCTGTAAGTACAACGGCAACGTATTGAACGGGGCCGGTACGTATCGAGATTCCGCATACTCATTATAAACGGATAGATTTGGCCTGTCCCTATCAAAAGGAATTTCCATTAACCACGCTCGGCGTATGTTTTTGGTCGCTAATGTCCACGCTTCCTCTATGCAATTCACGTACAAATTATCGGGAGAATAACCTTTACCCGCATGTGTCGGAATCATAACTGCCGGTGGTGGGATTCTACCAAACTTTCGTGCCGACCGAGCAAATATCTTCTCTCCTTCTTGAATCGCTAAATCGCTGAACGACCCCGCTCCGGTTTCAGCCGCCGCAACATCTACCGCCACTTCCGCACCCTGACCGGCAATTTCTCCCAATTCGCTCAATTCCATGTTTGCGATATAAGTCCTCACACGTTCGCTTTGTAAAGCAATCATACCCACGCCGATATAAGGTTGGAGATACAGAACTGATACTGCGGCCCCGGCCCACAATGCTTTACTCTTACTCATTTTTAGGAGCAATTCTTCACGCTCTTCAACCGTCATAGCGTCCCATGCCTCCGTAGCCATGCCGAGACCTTCCAAAACGAACGGCAGGGCAACAGAAACGATAGTCACAACCGTAGCAACAGCAACCATTAATATCACGACCTTCGGATATACTCACGTTGTTCGTTATAATCTTCAAAGTGTAAATAGGTATCGTTTTTCTCGAACTCAATACATTCTTCAACCTCGGCCAATATGGATTGCATGTTTAATTCCTTGGCACGATTGCATCTATGGATTCCATCATTGATAGTAAACGGTTTGAACGCATTGTCACGATTGAACGACCTTGCAGAAATATTGCGGTGTAGTCGAACCATTCTTGCAGTATCAATGATAATTTTATTGCCGTCCGTAGCGTATGTAGGAACACGATTAAGGTCAATAGGATTCCCGGCCCACTTCCGTATTTCTTCAAGACGGTAAGGAGCCCACGGTTCAGGTACATCAATCATTGATAGAGGAACTGACGCTATGTATTTGACACACAAAAACGCCTTGCCGTCATTATCGGTATAGAATAATTGTGGACTTCCGGTTCGTTCTCTAATCCAATCATCTATTTCACGTTTGAATCCGATAAGCCACCCATCTTCCCATAGCGGTTCGTCCACCGTATTCACCATTCAATTTGCTCATGCTCGTACGAAGCGTTTAACGGGGCAATGACCAATACCGTGTCGGCGTACATCATTTCCAGGTCATAAACCATTTCTTCCATCAAATGCTTCGGCCCAACAAAATATGCTCCGTTCGTTGCCTGTAACGGTATCATTTGTCCGTGACCGATACTTTCAAGAATTATGTAAATTCCACCTTTCGCTGTAACTGCGGTAGTCATTCCTATCCCCCCGTTTTTCACCTATCGTAATAAACGTCGTAAGGTTCCGGTCCTCCACCGAACATTGCACCGTCAGACCAAAACTTATCGAATCGATTGTCAACATATCTCATAAAATCTTTCGAACTGTTATACAGTATGTCTGCAAATTCCTGTTCCTGGACATAATTCAATGTATCGTACCAATCACTGAGTACTTTTCCAAACTTATCGTAATCTATATCGCCTTCCATGTAATCGAATAACAGTTTAAAATCGTGGAAAAACTCTCCCTTTTCCGACCAATGTTGAATCGCTTCAACCGTATCATCTTCAATTAAACCCTGTCCTTCGAATAAGTAGTCATTCAACAAATCACTGTCGTTTGCAGACCACCATCTTTCCCATGCTTCTCCGCTATCCATTGCGCCCATTTTATCAATTCTCCTTCATAGATTTTACATATAAATCGGGGTCGGGGTATGACCACCCCTCATACTGTTCGATTACCCATTCATGGAACTCGATACAGTTATCGAATAACCAATTAGTTAGGTTACTGTGATTCATCGGTGTAAGTTTGGAGACGTGTTCCAAGGCCTGTTCCTTATAGATATAGACCGGGACTTTAACATCACCTACGTTAAACAACGATTGAAAGTCGTCAAATATGCCGAAAGGATTACGGCTTACCATTTTTTGAACCATGTTGTCCTCTTTCGAACTATTTTGATATTGCTCGGTAAAATTGTCAATGAACTTATCGTAATTATCATCCCAAAAGTCCCAAAACGCAGGGTCCAATGGGGTTACTGTGTATCGTGGCGTTCTATAATATGGTTTTTCTATCATTATTATTACCTCGTTGTTATAATATTCCACGTTCTTTCATTGAACCGTACTGGTCTAAAGCCCATTGTTCAACAGTCTCTTCCATTAATCTGCCGTATGCCCAATGCTCCCAATTACAGTGTCCGATTTCATGCAATACCGAAATTAGTATCTCACTAACATAATCGTCACAACCATAGTAATATGGTAAATCGTGGGCTATTATAACAGTTCGTGGTTCATTCTTTGACAATTTCACGTTTAGAGCTACACGGCCCACGACCGTAAATTCATGTCCTATGCCTTCGCCGTATGTGTCAAACACTTCATCTAATGAGATTACATGAATGTTTCCGACGCAACACTCACCCACTTCATCTACGGCAATACCGATTTTCCGGCATAGGTCGGGGTCCGGTGCTGTGCAAACAATATTCACCATGCGTCTTCATCCTCGCCAAATTCAACGTAAGGGTCTTCGCCAACGGAATCCGTTGTATTGTCAACATTTATTTCGGTAACGCTTTTCCGTTCTTCTTCGGGGAATTTATATCCACCATTGACAAATTCATCTTCAACAAATGCTCTAAATTGTTGCACTTTGGATAGATACAATTTGTAGAGGTTACTGTAAGCATATTCCATAGAGTACAATTCAGCCGCAATCTTGGCCCAATCCATCGGGTCTAATTCATTTTCGACAAACATCACAAGGTTTGATTCTTCAAACTGACCTTGCTCGTCCACGTATCTATTAACGAACGTCTTCATCCACGCTTGGTCTTTTTGTGTGTCCATGAGTAATAAACAGAACAGATTCTTTTGTTGACCGGTGACATATTTATCGTAATATTCCCGTATCAATATTATTTGATTATCGGTGAAGAACTCGTTTACCGTGGCGTAATAAGTTTTCCCATTAACGATAATGGCTGTCATGCTAATCACGGTTTTCGACCGAAACGCCTACCCATGTGTCTATCGACCTGACTTTTGTAATTCTGATACGTTGCGCTCGGAATCCAATCCCTCTTCATGGCTTCTTCGAGTACAAACAGAAAGTCCCTGGCGATTACATCATCCCAACCCTGTGCGGCGAACATTACACTGTCCAACATCTTGTCTAATTGTTCTTCACTCATTAATGAAACAGCAATTATACCGAGTTCGGTGTCAATCTTATCGTCCCTGTATTTTCGAGGTTGGTCATTCATTCTTCCACGAAACGGGCGGGGATTGCCACCCTGTCGGCCTGTATATGGTCCTTCTCCGTATGGTCCGGTTCTATCTCCGTATGGCATAATATCACCTATGTAATGAGTAATGATTGTATAGCGTTATAAAAATACCGTTTTCTATACAAGCGTCATAAAGCGATTCTAAGCCACTGTGCGGATTAGGGGGTATCACGACAAGGGGTAAGCCGACAAATGAGAACAGGGGGAGGTGGAGACACCCTGCAAATACAATGCTTTCCTACCGACTTCCCAAACGTAACTATTCTCGGCATCCTAAAGCCGTCGCATCCATTCTGTCGACCATAACAATTCTGAATCTTTCCACCAATCATCTAACTCCACCCATTCCCTTCTTACCATAAACGCAATGGTTCGTTCTTTTCGCCTCAATTCCATTATGACCTTTTTATCATCATTAAATTGATGTGTCATTGATATAAGGCCATTGTTTGAATGTTCTCCATCGAACGGCGCAATATCCAAATGTATTGGATTGCAAGGCCCCAGTCTTATTACTTTTTCTATGTTGTTTATGTTCATCGTGTTATCCCTCACGTTCTTTGAGTGTGTGGCCCATATCAACGTATTTATCAACGTATTCGGGCCAAGTCTCGAGTATTCTTCGAGTGTTATCTTCGTCAGCCAATTGTAATAATCGGGCTAACTGTTGGACAAAAGAACCTCCAAATCGTTCCATAGCCCTTATCATCCAATACACATCTTCGTCGTCCAGTGTGAGCATTATTCTTCACCTTCGATTTTGTCCATTTCAAGCCAATCGTCGTAATCTTCTTTCTCACGCCTAAGAACTCGAAGTTTACGCTTCCTCCCCATCACTCTCACCCTGCTCTTCATCCGTATCGTAATCATCTGCGGTAGTCATGCCGTCATAGACAGCTTCCTCGTCTGTTTCAATGTCTTCCGGCTCGATAACGTCGCCATGCTCTTCCAAGGCCTCTTGTTGTCGTCTCATACCTTCCTTCATTATTTCACGAATGACAGGTAGTATAAGACCTACGACAATCACGATACCCCCGAGGCCTACCCGAGCCCAATTAATAGGGTCTGCGTCTAACTGTGCGAGTAAGACTGCCGCACCGCCACCAACCATGACCATAGCAAGGGAATTTAGACCGCCCTTTTTCAATTCTGTACCGTTGACCATATTAATCATCACCATGCACTTCAAAGACTAATTCGTTGAAATCATCCTCTACAAAACCGTAAAGCCCACGGCTCTCTTCCAGATATAAATCTAATGATTTGCGTACTGATTCCCTCCAACCGATTTCAAAATCCTCTACAGTCTCCATATCTTTCCAAAAGGCAACAACGGACATTATTTCCGTTGGGTTAAGATTGAATTTCCGGCAATACCATTTGTACACCGAATTTCCAAGGAAGAACTCGATTATTTCATCTACCCGTTCTCTATCGTAACGGTATTCTACACGCTGATAACGATTGTATCTATCCTCGTCCATGCCGTCTAAATATCTATTTATTACTTTCGTCAGGGTTTCCCAAACGAAATTCTCAATGGCACGTCTCGATATTGCACTACCTACCATGATAATCACATCACTCAATTAATAACGAACCGACTTTGTTTCCGTTGTAGTCCCTAAGTACAATGAATCTCTCATGCGACAACGGTTCGCCATTTGCCAATTTGCGTAAAATATCATTTACTTCATTGGGATTATCAAAGAAGGCCGCATTGTCCATTTTGATACTTATATCACACCACATAGTATCACAGAAGATAATGATTCTACATAGTTATAATACTTACTTTTTTGATTTACCTTTACCGAAAAAGCCCTTTAACAGACTGTATAATGCCCAACCGACGAACAATCCCCCGACAAATAAGAACGTATCGCACGTCGGGTTGACAAGTACCATTAACTCACCGAACAATCTACATCCGTTCTAATTTTTTTAGAGTGTTTTCCATTTGTTCGAGGAACACATAATAGTATGGCGATTCCATAAGGTTATGTTTGGCAATTAATTTAGCAACCTCTTCACTGACACTATATCACTGTCCCAACGAATAACCCTGCGAGAGTTATGAGGATTCCAACAGCAACAAATATCATTGTTCCGGCACATAGTCCCGGTTGTTCTCCGGTAATATACGAAATTATCTCAAAGTCCTCTTCGAACTGTTCTTTTAATTCCGACGGCATACTGTCCCAACTGACACCAAAGACATGGTTTTCGCCTTGACCACTTCCTGACGCTTTACGGTTGTTGGCACTCAACAATGGGTCTAATTCCGCTATTATCTGTTGGGCGGTGTAATTGGACGGAAACAGTATCTTATCGTAACCCTTGAACGTAGCGAAGTTTATCTGGACTATAACGCATTTATAGAATGTGTTCTCAACCCAGGAATAGTCACGGTCAATATTGTAATTCACCGCAGAACCGGATGTTTTCGCTTTCACGTCGTATATTACGACTGGATTATTGAACGCCAACGTCTGCAACGTACCACTCGCAGTTTGCACCTTTACCATTTATACCACCATTTCCTATTCAATCATAACCCTCATTGTATCTCGGTCCACCGCCATATACCGCATGGTGACCGTCACTTCTAACGAACTCGTCTCCTTCCGAACACCACTGGGAACATTCCTCACTCATTACATCTTGAAACAGGTATGAATACGGCCATAAGTATTGTGCTATGGCACTTGCGATTACTACTTCCCTTACAAACCAGGGCTCGTCGGTTTTGACTTTCCAATTATGCACACGATTGAACACTTCATCGGTAAACAATTCCGCACCTATATCGTCGTCGTAACAACCGATATACCGTATTTCATCGGAAAATTCGTTTTGTATGAACCTTATTAATTCATAACGCCGTATGCCATGTTCTTTTAATATGGCTTCTATTTCCCGTACATTCATTGCGGCCCATAACATGTCGAGCACTGTTACTGGTATTTCTGTCATTTAGTATTCCTCCGGTAATAATATTGTAAGTACAACTATACGTTCGCCATAACTATTTTCCTGACAATCCGCTTTGGCCCACACCCTTACGTCACCAATGTAGAACACCCATATATCTATCTCGGAAGACTTAACCGCATCAGTGAGAATATCGCCACCGGCGGCACGAATCCCGTCCTCAAATTCACTACTCTCTTCCTGTAAGAACATTATACCCCTGGTAAGTACAACCTCGACGGCGGGGGAAGGAAGACCTTTGAAATATTCCCTGTAAAACGGGTCGTTATCAATCAATTCCGACAGCGTATAGCAAGGGCTCTCGTCGGGATATGAACACTCTTTAAACCTATAATTCACCATTTCATTTCACCCGTTTGTGTTTATCTTCAATTTCAGTTAGTAATGCGTTGAATATATTAGTCTTGATACCGGTGAACATCTTGACCGGGCATTCCATTCGGATTACTGTATCTATCATTTCCAGCCAAGCACGTTCACTTATCTCTTTGCCGTAGTTATGACCACGATACCAATATTCCAAGAGAATATCTTTGTCACTTATTTGTGGGTATTGGCGTTTCATAAAACGAATGAAGTGATTGAATTGTGTTTGCTGTCCGAAAAAGTCCATAAATTCATTAATTTCCCTACCGTCCATCCACCCCTTATCTAATTCCTCCATGCGATAGTCAAAGTATTCTTCCACTAATGAAAGTAAAGGGGTGTCCATTACAACCGCCTCTTTTTCTCGTGTATGTCATTCAATACCGTGTAAACATATTCGTCCACAATGGCATTATACAATTTCAATGGCCGTTGTTGACGTAGAACAATATCCAATGCTTCAAGCCATTCTTCTTCGGAAAACTTGAAACCGTGTGCGTCTGCATTTGTCCAGAAGGTATAAATTGTATCTGCCAACTCAAACAATTCCGGATAATTACGTTCACAATAAGGGACCCATCGTTGGAAGGTAGGCATAAGCATAAAAAATTCCCACAACGCCCTAACGTCTTCATTCGGCATATTGAGGACGTTCTGAACAAGTCCGTCAATGTAGTCGTCAACCATTGAAAGTAAAGGATACATCGTCACAGTAATCGCCGTAATACTAAATCATTTCACTGCCTTATATAATTGACGTTTTTGTTGGCGGGGGCTGTGAATAAGGAAATACTGACCCGCAACTTCTTTCGACAATAATTCGTGAAAGGAACGAACCTGTTTATACAATAACTCGGCTCCAATCTCGGCCCATACCCTATCATTGAAGTGGTCTGACCATTTATCTATAACATCAACGGGACGATACTCATTGTCCACCACGCAACCTTTAACGAAGTCACGGAAACCATAAACATTGTAGGTTACTAAATCGCTGTACACTGTATCAATGTTACATTCATAGAAATAATTCACGACCACGGACACAAGGAAATCACGTAATTCAGTCATACTCTACATCCACCATTTTCGTATCGTCGGAATCGCAATTAGGGCATTTAATACTACCCGATATAAATTCTTCAAAGGGGATTGTGAAATCCTCACCGCATTGTTGGCATTGCCATATCGTTTTTCTTTTCAAGAAACATCACATTCATACTCATATTAGACCCTGCAATCTTCCATGTTTGAGGACGACGTTTATAATAGACATTGACAAGACCGAAAAATACTGCGGTCTGTTTAATATCCAATAACTTTTTGGACAATGTACCGGTCCTCCACACTATCATAATAAACTGTAATCATATTCAATTTTAATACCCCCAATACTAAATCCCACTCAATATCTTCAATCCGATTCAATGTGTGATAGAACGCTTGATTGGGATAATAGTACTCAACCCCTTCAACATCCATTAACCGTTGGACAACAGTACTGAGTACTTGCGGAAGTCCCATACAAATCAATCAATGATACATCTATGACCTTATAACCATTACTTTTTTGTCACGCTTCTTCAAATAGTGTAACGAGACAATCCGTAAGGTCATTGCTCAATTTCCT
>Ga0272443_10001793_pt1 | contig 29540 bp, 29 predicted proteins | sample SSMAcet12_FD_193581 | JGI IMG/M metagenome (GOLD analysis project Ga0272443, IMG submission 193581) | Marine sediment archaeal communities from Little Sippewissett salt marsh, Falmouth, MA, United States - SSM-Acet-12 | ecosystem: Environmental > Aquatic > Marine > Wetlands > Sediment ... | reverse complement strand
AGCGGTGTCGTTGGGGATCCTGGTGTGTCTCTTTTCGGGGGAATACCTCTCCCGAGACCCGCGTTACCTGGTCTATTATCCTCTGATCCTGCTCTCTTTGGCCGGATTGCTGGGGATGTTCATGACTCAGGACTTGTTCAACCTGTTCCTGCTGACGGAGTTAACGGCTATCACGGCTAGCGCACTGATTGGATTCCGATATCACCAGGGGCGGGCAATCCGAGCCGGATTCAAATATCTGATCATGAGCAGCCTGGGAACAATGGTCATGCTGCTGGGGATTTATTACGTTTATCGGGGCAGCGGCGATCTTGGCATCTCCCTGGAGATGGGGTATCGGATGGATACCCTGAGTAAGATCGGCAGCGCTTGTTTCTTCCTTGGGTTCAGTCTGAAGGCCGGGGTTGTACCGCTGCACACCTGGGTGCCCGATGTTTACAGCCAGGCTCCCAGCGCAATCAGCGGCCTTCTGGCGGGGGTACTCTCAAAGAGCATGCTGTTCTTTATCCCCCCTATTTGTCTGCAGTTGGGAATGGATGCAAAAGAACTTGGTTTGATCATGGTGATCTCAGCCTGTTTGAACATGCTGGTGGGGGTTATCCACGCGCTGAACCAACGGGAAGTCCGGCGCTTTTTATCCTATTCCTCCATTGCCCAGACGGGTTACTTGATGTTCATCCTGGGGATTGCGGTCTATTATCACACCCCGGCAGCCTATTCCGCCGGGATATTCCTGTTTCTGGGGGAGGCGATGATGAACGGGCTGGTCTTCCTGGCGGCGGGTGTCTATGAATACCATCTTGGCATCCGGGATATCAACGGCTTGAAAGGCGTATATCGGATTTTCCCGGTACAGGCGATTTGTTTCAGCATCGGTTTGGCCGGGCTGGCGGGCATCCCTCTGTTGGCAGGCTTCACCGGTAAGTGGCTGGTGTTTTCCGCTGCCATTGCCCAGGGTGACTGGGTTGCATGGGCGGGCGTGATCGTTTTTCTGCTTAGCACGCTGATCGGGTTGGGCGGCTACCTTCCGGTTTTGTTTCGTCAGTACCAACCCGGTGAACGGGAAAGTGATCTACCCGCGAAAAAACCACGGATCACGGGATGGATGGCTGTGCCCATCGGCCTGTTGACGGTGATGGTGGTCCTTTTGGGTGTGTTTCCCGATCCCTGGATCGGGATGATCGGAAAGATGCTGGAGTGGTTCACGCTATGAATACAAACTTTTTATTAAGTCCACCGGTTGCCTTTGGTCTGTTTCTGTTGATCGTGTTCCTGGTCTACCGGTTCTTTCGGAAACGGGCTGCGAAGGGGAAGGACCACACTGGAAAATATCTTCCCTATTCAGGCGGACAGAACCTGCCGCTGGTGGAAGTTCAGTTATCTTATCAGGAGTATTTTCGCCTGGGATTATTGTTTGGTTTGATCCATGTGTCCACGCTGGTGATTTCACTCATGCCCTTGCAGGTGGAATCCCACAAGATCGGCATATTCTATCTCGCAGCCCTATCCGTGAGTGCCTTTGGGCTGGTGCGTGGAAAAAGTAATAAGGATTGGAAATAGGCCATGCTGGAGAAATTGATTAACCGGACCTATCGCTGGGCGCAAAAGAATTCGCTTTGGGTGCTGCCTTTTAACACAGGCGGTTGTAACGGCTGTGATATTGAGATTTTGGACCTGTTGACCCCCCGCTATGACGTGGAGCGGTTGGGAATCCTGGCAGAAGCTTCACCCAGGCATGCCGACGTGTTATTGTGTACCGGCCCGGTGACGGTCCAAACCCAGGATGCGATCTGGCAGATCTATTCACAGATGCCATCCCCAAAGTGGGTCGTTGCCATCGGGAGTTGCAGCACAACCGGCGGTGTTTTTGCTGGAAGTGATACCGTTTTGGGTGGGGTGGATAAGGTCCTGCCGGTTGATCTCTATATCCCGGGCTGCCCTGTTCGGCCGGAAGCGATCATCGCAGGTTTGGTCCAATTACAGGAAATGATTTCTAAAGGTGCTGAAAATGACAGAAGTTGACTTGCTCACCCGATTAAAAGAAGTGGCTGGAGAGAGTGTTGCCAGAATAGAACCGATCAACCGGGAAACCGTTTATGCCTTACCGGTTGAAAAATGGCTTAATGTCGTCGCCGTGCTTACCGGTGAGCTGGGAATTCGCCATCTTTCCGCGATAACCGCCCAGCAAAGGGATGCTTCACAAGGGGAGATTGAAGTGATGGTTCACTTTTGGCAGGGTCGGGGAATCACTTTTGTGTTGACCCTGCCCGGCGATCATCCTGAAATCCCATCTATCACAGCGATCATCCCCGGCGCGGATTTTTATGAACGGGAAGCTGCAGAAATGTTTGGAATTAACTTTACAGGACGTGAAGCAACACCGCACTTATTGCTCCCGGATGATTGGGATCAGGCACCGCCTTTTACCGGAAGGATAACCCATGACTAAGAATATCATCCCTGTTGGCCCTCAGCACCCCTTGCTCAAGGAACCGATATCCGTTAATATCGAGGTTTCGGGCGAGGATGTCCTTGGCGGTTCGCTGAGGATCGGGTATGTCCATCGGGGGATTGAAAGGCTGGCGCAGGAACGTACTTATGTTCAGAATGTCCACCTGATTGAGCGGATTTGTGGGATTTGTTCTCATGTGCATACGACAACGTATTGTTATGCCGTTGAGGCCCTGTTGGGGATTGAGATTCCCCCCAAGGCGCAGTATATCCGAGCTTTGATGTGCGAACTGGAGCGGATTCACAGCCATTTACTCTGGATTGGGATATTGGCCAAGCATATCGGGCTGGAAATGGTTTTTATGCATAGCTGGCATAACCGTGAAGTGGTTCTGGATATTATGGAAGAGCTATCCGGCGGCCGGGTGAGTCATGCTGCCAATCTCATTGGCGGTGTTCGATTCGATATGGACGCTGAACATGATCAAATGGTTCGGCGGCAGCTCAGAAAACTGGAGGATCAGCTTTTTGGTGTGCTGGATGCCATCAGCACCGATACGACGATCAAGGCCAGAACGAAGGGCGTTGCGCCCATCACAGCGGAACAAATCCGGCAATATTGTGTTGTGGGGCCTGTGGCGCGGGCTTCAGGCGTGGATGTGGATATGCGGCGGGATAATCCTCTGCCGCCCTATGACAAGCTGGATTTTAATGTCGTTACCTATCCCGATGGGGATGCCTGGGCCAGGACGATTGTGAGGGTGGATGAAACGAGAGAAAGCCTGAAATTGTGCGAAAAAATCCTGGACCAGATGCCGGAGGGACCGGTCACCACACGGGCCAGGCGCAAGGTGCCGGCAGGTGAGACTGTGATCCGTTCTGAGGCCCCGCGCGGTGAAGTTTTCTATTACCTGCGCAGTGACGGCAGCGAGTACCCGGCACGGCTCAAGATCAGGACGCCCACTCTGGCAGCACTCAGCCTGATGCCGGTCCAATTATCAGAAATCCGCGTGGCGGATATCCCGGTCGTCTTAGCCGGGATTGATCTTTGCATCGCTTGTGCGGACCGATAGGAATCAGTATGGTAGAAGGATTATTTTATTTACTGCTCTTCCCGGGCTTGGCTTTCCAGGTCACTTGTGGTCTGGTTTTTGAATGGGCTGACCGGAAATTACTGGCTCGGTTCCAGCGCCGGGTTGGGCCGCGCTGGTATCAGCCGCTGGCGGACCTGGTTAAACTATTCAGCAAGGAGGATATGCTGCCCACCGGGGCCAGCGATTGGGCTGCTACAATCCTACCGCTGGTCTCGCTGGCATCGGTATTGACAGCAGGTTTATACGTTCCAATCGCCGGATTTACGCCATTTTCGTTTGAGGGTGATTTGATCGTCATCCTGTTTTTCATGGGTGTGCCGACCATGGCGTACTACCTGGTCGGGATGTCTTCAGTCGGGATTTACAGTATCCTGGGGGGAGCCCGTTCCTTACTGCAATATTTTTCATACGAAGTCCCTCTGCTGCTGGCATTCAGCGGGCCTGCTGTGTTGAGCGGTTCCTGGTCGGTATCCGGGATTCTCGAAGCGCAGACGGAATTGGGACCGTTTTTCCTGTTTCAACCGGTGGGATTTGGGCTGGCGGTTGTTGGGTTGATTGGGAAATTGAAACGAGATCCCCTCGATATTCCCAAGGCAAAATCGGAAGTGGTAGCTGGGTCATTGACAGAGTTCTCCGGACCCAAACTGGCCCTCTGGCATTTGGTGATGGATATCCAGGCGATTATTGGGATTTTCCTGTTGATCAATTTATTCTTTGGTGCGCCGGTGGGGGCCGCACCATGGATAGGGGCGCTCATTTTTGGGGGTGAGGTTTTACTGATGATTTTTATCCTGAGCGCTGCCAGTTCCCTCTTTGCCAGGTTGCGGATTGATCAACTGGCCGGTTTGGGCTGGCGTGTGCTTGTCCCGGCGGGAATAATCCAATTATTGTTTGTGATCCTGATGGGAGTGTGAGATGGCAAAGAAAAACGGATTGTTATTTGCTTTGGTCGATGCCCTTTTCTCCAGGCCGGAAACGGTCCGGTATCCTTTCGGCCCTGTTTCGCTACCGGAGGGATTCCGGGGTGCGATCGAATTTGATGCGGAATGCTGCATTGGCTGTGGTCTGTGTGTGCGGGATTGCCCGGCGAATGCCCTGGAACTGATTCGCGAATCCCGGGAGGTTTATCAATTGCGTTATTTTCCCACCCGATGCGCCTTTTGCGGTCAGTGCCAGTCAACCTGTGCGCGGGGGGCGATATCTCACAGCAACCACATCGTTCCGTCTACGGCAAATCCCGATGCAATTAGCGTGGTTTTAAAAGATACGAGTGGCGGGCGATTGGATTAATGATTTGGTGGAGAGTGTGGGGGATTAGTGAGTAATTATTTTTTTAATTAGTTAGACAGCATAAAAAGGCATTATCGCCACATTATGCTGTCTTTTACAACTTAGCTGGAAAAAGTTCAATACGGGAATGGATGGGAGTCGAACCCACCACGGCTCGCCACGCGACCCGACAACCGATTTTGAAGACCGGGAGGCCCACCGGGACCTAACCACTCCCAGGGTTAAGCATAACCAGCGGCACGTTGGATGTCAACCTTTCAACTTGTTTTTAGGGATTTAAAATTTTATTGGGTGCAGAGGGATTAAACCGGAAATATTGATAAAATTACATCTGATGAGAATTCAGATTTGTCATCTAGGATGATTTATTAATGACAGGGGATCAGCAAAGCCAGAGTCATCATCGCAAGTCCATCCGACTGCCGGAATATGATTACACTCATCCCGGTGCCTATTTCGTTACCATAGTGGCGGACAGGCGCAGGCAATTGTTTGGGCAGGTCAGAGGGGGTGTGATGCGGTTAAGTGCGTTTGGGCAGGTAGTGGAGGATTGCTGGCGGGAGATCCCCGCACATTTCCCTGGGGTAGGTAACGCGATTTTTATGGTAATGCCCAACCATTTTCACGGGATCGTCGAGATGAATGAGATTGGAGGCGCTGCAGGGGCGAGGCATGCCTCGCCCGTACGTTCAAATCCCCTAGGTGTGATTGTTGGTTCGTTTAAATCCGCCGTTTCCCGAAAAATCCATCGGTTGCCGGGGGGTGAGGGAATTAAGGTTTGGCAGCGGAATTATTTTGAGCATATTATCCGGGATGAGGGTGAGTATGAAAGGATCGCCGGTTATATCCGGGCTAATCCCGAAAACTGGAAGACAGATTGGGAGAATCGGGGATGAAAGAGCGAATTAACGCCGTGACGGCAATCGCAGCGGTTTCTCCCCGGTCGGACTTCAATGGTAAAATCAAATCACCGTTGATTATTGAATAGGAGAATCTTCTTTCAATGACTGAGCAGACATACACACCTGACTGGGTCAAAAACGCGATCTTTTACCAGATTTTCCCCGACCGATTTGCAAAATCCAATTCCCTTGAAAAACCCACTTATATTGAGCCGTGGGATGCGCCGATGACGCGCACCGGCTTCAAAGGGGGCGACCTGTTGGGCGTCTATGAGAAACTGGATTACCTGCAGGACTTGGGGATCAATGCGATCTATTTCAATCCAATCTTCATGTCCACGGCCAACCATCGTTATCATACCTATGACTACTGGCATGTGGACCCGATCCTCGGCGAGAACCCGATCTTTTTCATGCTCTTGAACGAAGCTCACCGGCGCGGGATGCATATTATTCTGGATGGCGTCTTTAACCACGCCAGCCGGGGCTTTTTCCAGTTCAACCATATCCTCGATAACGGCGAGAAATCGCCCTATCTGGATTGGTTCCATGTCTATGGCTTCCCGATGAATGCCTACCAGGGTAAGCCCAATTATTCCTGCTGGTGGAACCTTCCTGCGCTGCCCCAATTCAACACCGACAATCCCCAGGTGCGTAAGTTTCTCTTTGAGGTCGCTAAGCACTGGATCGAACAGGGCGCGGACGGCTGGCGGCTGGATGTTCCTTTTGAAATCAAGGACGAATCCTTCTGGCGTCAGTTCCGGGCGGCGACCAAGCTCGCTAACCCCGACGCCTATCTGGTGGGTGAGATCCCTTCGGAGGCCCAGGATTGGCTGCAGGGTGATATGTTCGACGGTGTGATGAATTATCAATTCTCGGCGGCTTTGGTGGGCTTTTTTGGCACCGGTTACCGGGATGAGGCGATGATTTCCGGGATGATGGGGCTGCCGGAAGTGCCGGTTTTGGATGCCCAGGCCTTTCTGGGACGGGCGAAGGAACTGCTTGAAATTTACCCCCGGCAGAATGTTCTCGCCCAATTGAACCTGCTGGACAGCCATGATATGCCCCGCTTCCTCTCGATGGTGAGTGAGAACAAGGACATCTTCCGGTTGGCGACCCTTTTCCAGATGACCTATCCCGGCGCTCCCTGCATCTATTATGGCAATGAGATTGGCATGGCCGGCGGGCGTGATCCTGAAAACCGGGCGCCATTCCCCTGGGATGAGTCAAGATGGGACCATGACCTGCGGAATGCCGTCAGGACATATACCCACCTGCGGCTTGAACATCCCGTTTTACGGACGGGCGAATTTATCCCGGTTTATGGGGAAGGCCGAAATATTGCTTACCTGCGTCATCTGGGTCGCGAAAGAGCGCTGGTGGCGATCAATGCCGGCGGCACACCCTGGGAAATCAATATCCCAGTCACGCCTCATCTGGCGGAAGGCATGGTGGTGAGGGACCTGCTGGGCGACGGTGGAGCTGTGGTGGAGGAGGGACACCTCCGCAGGGCGACCATTCCACCCTGGCAGGGCGCGGTGTTCAGCCCGACAGCCTGATTTATCTGATAACAACCTGACCGGTCAGAAGCTCTGACCGGTTTTTTATTTTGCAAAAGGGAATCAGCGCCGTTGATCCTTACGGATCACGTTCAGGATGGCGATTTTGGTGGGGTGATTGAAAGGCGCGGGGTCCACAGGCGGCGTTTCCACGATGGTATCGGGGTAACCGGTGATGTCCTCGGGGATGGGGATGATCTCGCCCAGCGAGAGATATTCCGATTGGCAGAGGGTTTCCAGTTCCGCCATGAAATCCGCTCCGGAGAGGAACAGGCTGTTATTGATCACTACCAACTGCCCGCCATGACCTACCAGGGGGCGAACCTTGTTGATCAAGCGGGTGGATTGGTTCTGCCAGTCCAAACGGCCGGCCTGGGTGGATGAAAAGAAGGGGGGATCGAGAATCACGATATCGAAGAGCCGCGCCTGGCGGCGGAGCCTATCGGTCACTTTAAAGAAATCACCTGGCAGAATTCGAGTCCTGGACGGCTCTAATTCGTTTAACTCCCATGATTTGAGAGCGAATTCGAGGAATTTCTGGTCCAGATCGGTCTGAACCACCTCAACCGCGCCACCGATGCCCGCAGACACCCCGAGGCTGCCGGTGTAGGCAAAAGTGTTCAGCACCTTTTTCCCGTCTGAGTGGTCCACCAGCCAGCAGCGCAGGTTGCGGGTATCCAGGTAGAAACCGGCATCCTGGTTCATTTGCAGGTCGAGGGCGTAGGAGATACCGTCCTCGGTGATCTGCTGGGGGAGCGTTGTGCCGGCCAGCAGACGACCGTTGCGGGCCGCGGGGTCTTTTGCGCGGCGCTGCTTGAGCAGGACAGTGTCGAAATCCAATTCGGATGAGCATGCCCAAACCGCCAGCTCTTGAAAGGAGACCTCGCTATCCTCTGGTAATCCATGATCGAGGATGACCAGGGCGTGGCCGTAACGGTCCAGTGCCAGGCCGGGGAAGCCTTCATAGAATCCGTTAAACAGGCGATAGGCCTCGGTGGTTTGGTCAAGACCTGAGCGGTGTTGGCTGGCTTTTTTGATGGCATCCAGAAGTTTTTGGGTCATGATTCAATTTTACCTTATTATATTTTTCTAAATTAGATCAACCTAAATTATTATTTGCTATTTACTAAATTTATGTTATAATCGTTCAAGATTAAATGAAATAAGGAGATAAGGGTATGATTGCATTTTTAGAACAATATTCACCCATCATCCAGGCATTGTTTGGAACCCTTTTTACCTGGGGCATGACGGCCATTGGCGCAGGGATGATTTTTTTCACCAAGCAGGTGAGTCGGAAATTATTGGACGGTATGCTGGGTTTTGCCTCGGGCGTAATGATCGCCGCCAGCTATTGGTCACTGCTTGCCCCGGCCATTGAAATGTCGGAGGGGTTGGATGTGCCCTCCTGGGTTCCGGCAACTGTCGGATTTCTGATTGGGGGAGGCTTCCTTTTTGCAGTGGATAAGCTGCTGCCGCACCTGCACCAGGGTTTGGAATCGTCTTACGAAGAGGGGTTGAAGTCCTCCTGGCAGCGCAGTGTGCTGCTGGTGACGGCAATTACTCTGCATAACATCCCGGAAGGTCTGGCGGTGGGGGTGGCCTTTGGGGCTGCTTCAGCCGGGATTGGGGATGCCGGGCTGGCTTCGGCAGTTGCCCTGGCGATTGGGATCGGTATTCAAAATTTCCCCGAGGGGCTGGCAGTTTCAGCGCCCCTGCGGCGGGAAGGCTGGAAACTGGGAAAGGCCTTCATGTTTGGTCAGGCGTCCGGCCTGGTTGAGCCGATAGCGGCTGTGATTGGTGCCGCAGCAACCTTGCTGATGCGGCCGATCCTGCCTTATGCGCTGGCCTTTGCGGCAGGCGCCATGATTTACGTGGTGGCCGAGGAGTTGATCCCCGAATCCAAACGGGAAGGTCACTCGGACATTCCTACAATTGGCGTGATGCTCGGGTTTGCGGTGATGATGCTCTTGGATGTAGCATTGGGATAAATAATTTGGAATAGAGAGAGAAAGACCGGCGACTTATCATCGCCGGTCTTTTGTTTTTTATGCGGAATGACCAGCGTTTCGGTTAATAGAGGGGTGGGTCTATCTGCCTCGCCTGGGAGTTATGCCCGCCCATATAAAAGGGCGTCCACAAGAGGCGCCCCTACGGTATACAGAATTTTCACAGTTTCAAGGGAATTTATAGGTCAGGCAGAAAGCTAAAGCTAAATTTACAGGTCACGCTGGAAACGTAACTTTTCTATCGTCATGCAGGTTCGATCTTTTGATCTCGCCATGCATGACCTACGCTATTTACAGGTTTTAGTCTGAAGAGAATGGTTAAGTCGTAGACTGAGGCTGCCAGGTCTGGTAAAGCGCGAGGTTGCCCGGCTTGCCATCCGAATAGAAGGAGTCGATCACCTTGAACCCGGATTGCTCTGCCAGGTTGGTCAGGCTGTCCTCGGAAAAGGTATGCACATAGCGCAGGCCGACCTGGTCAGCGGCACGCCAATCCAGCAGGACATCCCCCTGGTCCACGTCATCGGGTTCCAGCCCGGTTGCTGACCAGTCCACCACCCGTTTGGCCAGGCGGGGGCTGTTCTGCCACTGCCAGACGGAAATGGCTATCAACCCTTTGGGTTCAAGTAGATCGTGGAAAGCCTGAACTGTGCGGAGCCGGAGGTCCGCACCCGGGAGGTGATGCAGGACGGCGAAACTGACCAGGGTATTGAAGCGCACGGCGGGAAGCTGGCGGGACCACGCCGGGTCACTCAGGTCCGCTTGTTGAAAAGAATAAGTGCCCTGCTTTGGCTGACCCAGAATCTCCCGGGCGGAAGCCAGCAGGCCGGCGCTCAGGTCAACACCCAGATAGGTCCCTGAATAACCCGATTTGGCTAAAGCGCAGGCCAGGGTGCCGTTGCCACAGCCCACGTCCAGGATACTGGCTGCGGACAGGAGGTCCGGTACCAACCCGCGGACGCCGGGCTGGGCGCGGTGGCGGGTATCTGAGAAGGACGCCGAGAACCGGTCATAGAACCGGCGGTTGAGATCAATCAGGTGTTTTTGGGTTTGTGCGTTCATCGCATGCAAAGTATAGGGCAAGAGCCATCTTTGCGCAATCGCTAATTTTGGCAGCTTAAATGTTACTGTTCGGGAAGGGATTTTTGCCGGCGATGAAAAATCCACCAGGCCAGCGCGCCTATCACTGCGCCGCCAATCACGGCAATCGGGAGCCATTGAATAATCCCCTCGAAAATGATAAAGCGCATTTTACGCCAATAATCGAGCCAGAATCCATCAAACTTCGGACCAAAAATGTTCAGATAGCCCCAACTGGGCAGTTTCCCTAATGAGAGCAGGAGGCCATAATAACCGTAATAACTGAGAACAGCCGTGCCCCAGGTCAGCATCCCTGCATAAACCGGTCCTTTAATGTTGGTCGGCTTACGACTTTCGTGAATCACAATCGGGAGGATCGGCAGCAGCCAGATGCCGTAGTTCAGGATGCCTTTCACAACCATCCAGAGGTTCGGGCTTGTCATAAATAACCGGCTTAGGTCATAGGACAGCCAATTCAGGTAATACCAATCCATGACCCCGAAAACGAGACCGATCAGGGGATAGAGAATCCAACGGAGCATAATAAACCGCCTTTCTGCGTTGCCGACTTGATGGGTCGTCATTTGCCCTGGCGTGCTTGCGATGATTTTATCCTATTATCAAAAAAGACGGGGAATTGAAAGTTGGGTTCACAGGCTTACCTGGATGTCTCAGGATGTAAAAAACGAGATGCTACAATCAGCATCTCGTTTCTGAAATCTTATTCAATCAGGCCTCAGGCCTGATGGGATACTTCCTCTTCAGAGGGCCGGGGGTCAACCGGCCAGTCATGATCCCGCAGCCAGATCATTTGCTGCACGGATTGAGGCGTCACCAGGCCGATCAATTGACCGCCCTCGATCACCGGCTGGGTGCTGCATTCGGAAAAGCGGGGCAGAATGTCCTTGACCGGCATTTGTAGATCCAGCCCCTGGGGTTCCACACCGATCGCCGCATAAGCCGGCGCCCGGGTACCCAGGCGCTTGATGGCGGCTTTGAGATCCTCACTTCGGATGATCCCGAGGAAGTGGCCATTGGAAGTGACGGGCATATCGCGCTGCCCGGTGGATAGTGAAAGCTGATGAACCGCAGTGAGCGGTTGGTTGGCTTCGACCTGGTAAAAGAGGTTGACCAGGGCATCCCGCACGGATAGGCCTTTCAGGCCAGCCTTAATCGTCTCGGACTGGGTTTCTACCCCTGCGCTCCACCAGACATACATGGAGGTCAGGATCAGCCAGGTGTTGAAGAACATCCCGATCACACCCATGACCACAGCAAACCCGCGGCCGACACCGGCGGCGACCTTGGTCGCCTTTACCCGATCCATCGCCAAGCCTAGCAATGCTCGCAGCATCCGGCCGCCATCCATCGGGAAGGCGGGAATGATGTTGAAGATCACCAGAAGGACATTAGCCAGCAGGAGCTGCATCCAGAAATTGCCGGCAACCAGGTCGAGGGAAAGGGGCTGGGCGAAGAACCCGGAAATGGCCAGTCCGCCTGCGAGGAGGGCAGCGATGAGCACATTGACCAGAGGGCCTGCAATCGCCACCAGGAATTCCCTGAGGGGCTCTTCGGGCATATGATCCAGCCGGGCCAGACCGCCGATGGGGAGCAGGGTGATATCTTTGGTTGGAATACCGAACCGGCGCGCCATCAGGGCATGCCCGAGTTCATGCAAGACAACGAAAAAGAACAGCGCCAACACAAGGGAGAAGTTCATCAGGGTTTCCAGCGAGGTTTCGCCCGCTGTCAGGCCTGAGATTGCAACCCAGAGCATGAGGATAAAAAATGTGAAATGGATTTTTAGGTCAATCCCCGCAATTTTACCGATATTGATAGACCACTTCATTAAAGTATTCCTCTCATCTTAGATTATCATTCTAGCAAACAAGATTACCAAGCCAGTATAAGAGAAACATCAATTCGATGTAATTCCCCTGTAAAACTGGATAATTTTGGATTAATTTGGACAATTCTGGGTACAATTCAAACGTATGAAAGCTGAAACCTGGCAGAAGAAACGTGACTACACCGAAATTGAGCTGGCTCAGGCCCTTGAGATTCTCAAGGACCTAAAGGCTGGCGTGGATTTAAACGCGTCCCAGCGAGCGCACCCCAAACCAGAAGGCGGCGGGTTCATCCCCAAGCATGCCCTGGTGATGGTCTACCGCCGGATGGTTGAAGCGGGTGAATGGGAGGAAGATGAAGCCCTTTTGAAGCTGATCCGGATGAAACCGATCCGGACCCTTTCCGGCGTGACTACCGTGACTGTGCTAACCAAATTCCATCCCTGCCCGGGAAATTGCATATTTTGCCCACAGGAGGACCAGCTCCCCAAGAGCTATCTCAGTGAGGAGCCGGGCGCCAAGCGGGGCGTTGAAAATAATTTCGATCCCTTCTTCCAGGTGCATAACCGCATCCGGGCTTTGGAAGCCGTGGGTCACCCGACCGACAAGATTGAGTTGTTGATCCTGGGCGGGAGTTTCAGTTCCTACCCATGCGACTATCAGGAATGGTTTGTCCGACGCTGCTTTGATGCGATGAATGAAGTGGACCCTGCGGCGGATACGAGTGATGAGACCCTGGCGGAGGCCCAGCAGCGTAACGTGACCGGGCCGCACCGCAATGTGGGCCTGGTGGTGGAGACCCGGCCGGACCTGGTAACGAAAGAGGAATTGGCCTGGTACCGGACATTGGGTGTCACCAAGGTGCAGATGGGCGCGCAGAGCATGGATGACCACATCCTGAAGCTCAACAACCGCGGCCATTCCGTTCAGGATACGCTGGATGCGACCGCCTTGCTGCGGGCCGGTGGATTCAAGATCGTTCTGCACTGGATGCCTAATCTGTTGGGTGCTACGCCTGAGAGCGACCGGGAAGATTTTCAGCGATTATGGGGGGAAGGGGCGGCCTGCCCGGATGAACTCAAGATCTATCCCTGCCAGTTGCTGGAACATACCCAGCTCTATGAACAATGGCAGCGCGGCGACTATCATCCCTATTCCGAGGCAACCCTGTTGGACCTGATCGCGGATATCAAGACCGGGGTACCGCGCTACTGCCGCATCAACCGGATCATCCGGGATATCCCCTCCACTTATGTGGTGGCGGGAAATAAGAATACCAGCTTGCGGCAGGACATCCAGCGGGAGATGAAACGGCGGGGCACCCAATGCGACTGCATCCGCTGTCGTGAGGTGCGCCGGTTGGAGGTCACGGTTGGAGCGGTCTCCCTGCATGGCCTGGTCTATCACCCCGCTGATGCGGAAGAGCATTTCCTGTCCTTTGATACGGAAGAAGATAAACTGGCTGGGTTCCTGCGGCTTTCTCTGCCCGGTGATACCGGCGTGACCGGGATGGCGGATCTGGCTGGCGCGGCGATCATCCGTGAGGTGCATGTCTATGGGCAGTCGTTGGAGGTTGGTGAAGAGCGGAGCGGGACAGCCCAGCATAGCGGTTTGGGTACCCGGCTGCTTTTGGAAGCGGAACGGATCGCCAAAGAAAAGGGCTTTGAAAAGCTGGCGGTGATCGCTGCCATTGGAACCCGGGGGTACTATGGCGGCCGGGGATTTGAAGTGAGCAAACATTATATGATCAAACACCTCTAAATTGTTTGGGTAGAGGCCTGTGAAGAATAACACGAAGCGTAGATTGCTTGAGGAGTTGAAATGTCAAACCAATTTGATCCCTTAACCGGTGAAATTCAGGAACAGCACAACCTGGTGGAATTGAATGACCTTCAGGTGGATGAGGTCTTCAAGACCGTCATCCGGCGGGTCTATCTCTGGATGGCGCTGGGACTGCTGGTGACCACCGGCGCAGCGCTGGCAACTGTTCTGACGCCGCTGGGAAACCTGGTTTTCAGTAATATCTTTGTCTTTTATGGCCTGACATTTGGCGAATTGATTTTGGTGATGGTGCTGAGTGCCAGGATTACCAAGTTGCATCCGGCTACGGCAGGGGCTATGTTCTTTGTCTATGCCGCGCTGAATGGCGTCACGCTTTCAGCGATCTTCCTGGTCTATCAACTGGGCAGCATCGGGATGGCGTTCTTCACTGCCGCCTGTCTGTTCGGTGCGATGAGCCTGATTGGCTATTCCACCAAGAAGGACCTCAGCAATTGGGTGGGTTTTCTGCTGATGGGTCTGGTGGGGTTGATCATTACCTCGCTGTTGAATTTGTTCCTTGCCAGTTCTGGCCTGGATTGGATGATCTCAATCGTCGGCGTTTTGTTGTTTATGGGGCTGACCGTTTATGACACCCAGTATATCCGGCGGATGACCATTCATGGTATGCAGATGGGGGATGAAGCGGTAGCGATGAAGATGGGTGTTTTGGGCGCGCTCAAGCTCTATCTGGATTTCATCAACATCTTCCTGTATTTACTGCGGCTCTTTGGCCGGCGCAGACGATAAGCTGGTTTTTAAGTAGATTTTCAAACAGGTTGTCCGAGTTTTTGGCGGCCTGTTTTTAATTTCCAGGCGTAGGTCACGTGCCGCGCAGCGCAAGTGACGCATAGACAGTAGGGTGAATTGACTTGTTACGTACGCGGCTTTGCCGCGGTACATGACCTATATCATTATTGGGGGAATAGCGTAGTTCACATGCTGCGCGGCACGTGACAAATGGATTATTCGATTAGCTGTTTTTGGGGAATTTATATCAACCAGCTAAACCATTGCATGACCACGGGTTCCAGGGCAATGGCAACCATCCCCATGACGGCGCCGACCAGCCAGCCCACGACCACATCGGAGACATAGTGAACACCCAGGGCAACCCGTGAGATGCCCACCCAGGGCGCCCAAAGAGTCACCGCCCAGGCGAACCACTCCGGCCCGACGCAGATTGCCATCACGGCCAAAGCCGCCGACCGGGCCGCGTGCCCGGAGGGGAAGGAATGTGGGTCGGTGATCCGGTAAATCTGCCCCCATTCACCTTCCGGCCGTTGACGGTGGATGGCATATTTCAGAATGATCACAACAGTTGCCATGATCGTCAGACCAACCCCCAAAAAGACGGCCCGTTCCCGCCAGACACCAGACCCGAAAAGCCAGACGAACAACAGCCCGGCCAGCCAGAACCAGGAATCACCGGAATGGGCGAAGATCTTCAAGAAGATTGCCAGCCAGTGCCTGTGATCAGCAATCCGCAGCGCTTTGGACAGGCGGGCATCCCATTTCATGGTGGACTTGAGCCAGTCTTTCACGGGCGATCTTCCAAATCTCGCCGCAGTATTTCGAGTTGGTGGGGTTTGTCGGCATCCATTGCCATTTCCGCATAGGGACAGCGCAGGGCCGTTGCTTCGATTTCGAGCCGCTTGCAGATCCGTTTCACCGCCTGATCCAGAGTGACCAGGTGCAGGGCGACCAACAGGAGATTATCCAGCCCAAGCAGGGCGGCCTGTTTTAGGGGCTGCTTGCGGTTTTCGGTCAGTTCTTTCCAAATATGTTTCTCAGCCGCGAAAAGGCGTCTATCAATCAGGTTTAGGTCGCCACCGCAGACAGAAATGTCTTTGAAGCGGACATAGGACCGGCCAGCCTCTGGGAAACGCTGTTCCATTATTTTATTTTGAATCACGTTGTAATAAATCAGGGCTTCCGGTGACTTGGCGATCTGATCAGTCAGCCAATCCACCATTTCAGGCTGGATGGCCGGGGTATCGGATGAAGCAATGATGACCTTATCCTCTTCCGGGAGGATCTCCACTGCATGGAGGACGCCGGTCTTGATGTTTGCAAACATGCTGCCGCTATCGGGGAGAAAATCCATCGGCTTCGAGGCCTGGAGACCGCTCTCGGCGTTCAACCCCATTACCGTGATGGATTGCACGGTGGTGGAATCGCAGAGCGCGTCAATTACCCACTGGACCATCGGCTTCTCGTCAATCGGGATCAGGCTGCGATGGCCATCCGGGGCGGAATTAAACAGAGGGTCATCCGGGGAGATTAGCCCGCCAGCAAGGACGATGGCATGATGGGGCATTAATTCAATTCCTGCAATTGGGGACGGAACCCGACGGCATTGACCAATTCGGAGATCATCCCGAAATAACGATGGTAATCACGGTAATCGACTTTGGATTTGTAGCCGCTGGCTGCCAGCAGCGCGGCTTCCATCATATTGGTTCCAAAGGAGCGACCATCGAGTACAGGGGTGGTGGTCATGAGATATTTCACACCGGCATCGCGGAAGAGCTGGGTGTCGTGTTCAGTGGTGGTGTTGGTCACGATTACCTTGCCTTCGAGATGGTCCGGCATGTAACGGGTGATGTAATGGCAATCCCCGGCAATCACCGAGGCTTCCTGAAAGGCCCATTCAAACTTGGGCGTACGTTTAAGCTGTTCTTCCCCTACGGGATAGATCCAGTTAAAGGGTAAACGGCTGAGGATTGGGATCAACACCGCGGCCAATGTCTTGACACCCTTTTCTTTCCGGATGGGAAGTCTCACGCCCAGCGAGAACATGGCGTCCCCAAAGAGGCAGTCATACCCGGCATCCATAAAGGCCCGCAGAAGGCCATAGCGATCTACCGCGGTCATTACCAATGCTTTGCGGCCAAGCTGATCGAGATAGTCGCTGATTTCTTCTTCCAGCACATCAGCCACCCGAGTTTCAAGGGTGTTTTTCAACCCGCAGCCATCCGCAACCGGAGTCTGCTGGACATCCTGAACCAGGGGCAGGATCGAATGGAGGGGATACCATTTAGTATCGACAAATAGGCCCAGATCTGCGCCGCCAACCCCAAAGGCATCGACTTTGCCATCCAGTTCACGGTACATTTTTCGGGCGGCCTGCATATCGCCATCTGTGCCAACCCGGCTGAGATGAATGGTTTCGCCCAGGAGGTTAATCTCAACCGCCTTGTCACGTTGGGATGATCCGATGCTGATGGATATTGCTTTTTTCATTATTCGTCCTCTGATTTAATCTAGCTGGTAGTATATCATACCGCGATGGGCCGGCTTTAACAATTAATAAGTCAAACACGAAAAACTTCGCCTGGATACGTGATACTTTCAAGTATAATCATGAAGTTTGCAATTATAAAGGAGTATACAGCGTGATACAACATCCCCCAGCCATCCTTTGGGATATGGATGGCACCATTGTCGATTCGAAAGATTGTCATTATCATGCCTGGCGGCAGACGCTTTCCAGATATGAGGTTGACCTGGATAAGGAAGTCTTTACCAACAGCTTTGGCTGCAATAACTCCATCAGCCTCCCAATTTATCTGGGGTATAAGCCTGAACCAGATGTCTTTGACCAGATTGCTCATGATAAGGAATCCCTCTTCCTGGAAATGATTCTGGAGGATTCAAAATTAGTGCCCGGCGTTGAATCCTGGCTGGTCACTGCCCAGGAGAATGGGATCAGGCAGGCTTTGGCTTCCTCAGGCGAACTCGAAATCATTGAACGCATGCTGGATAAGTTTGATTTGAAGCATTATTTTGAGGCGATTGTGCCAGGGGCCAATTTACCCTCCAAACCAAATCCGGAAATTTTTCTAAAGGCAGCAAAGAAGCTGGACATGCAGCCCGAACAGTGCCTGGTGATAGAGGATTCATTGGCGGGGGTGGAGGGCGGCAAGAATGCCAACATGAGGTGCATCGCCGTGACAACCACCATGCCCCGCAGCTTGCTGACCCTGGCCGACAGGGTTGTGGAGGATTACAACCGTCCCTTATTACCCATGCTGCAGGAGGTGGGCCTGCTCTAGCCGTTTTTTTCCGGCCCGTCAATCATTTGACAGAATCGATCAGCCCAGGTTAAAAGGGTCTACATCTTTAAATAATTAAGGCGCTCTTAGGAGCGCCTTTTTGATTAACAAGAATGGGCCTGGATCAGCCGGCGATGGTGGGCAGGAAAGCGATGATGGTAAAGCCCGCCAGGACAATCAGGGCTGTGATCAGAACCTCGCTTTTTTCCCGAGTATCGGTCATCTCAAAGAAGGGCGGTTGCCCCTTGATTTGCAGGATGGGGCCGGCTTTCCAGGCGAAGAAGATCCCGCCCAGGATGCCGCCGATATGGCCCCAGTTATCCACGTTAAACCCGGGGATGAGGCCGAAGGAAAGGTTGATCAGTGTGACCATGACCAGGTTGGTGATCATCTGACGAGTTCGCTGGGGACCAAAGAGTTTCCGATTTTCAAAGATGAAAACGCCTTCGGCCGCCAGGATGGCGAAGACTGCCGTCGAAGCGCCCAGCGAGTTTGCCGGGGTGAGCACATAGGATAGCACATTGCCGCCAAAAGCCCCCAGAAAATAGAGGATCAGAAAGCGCCCATGGCCATAGAAGCGTTCCAGATTGCGCCCAATGATATAGAGCGCATACATATTAAAGGCCAGATGGGGAATTGAGGAATGCAGGAAGACAGGTGTAATCAGCCGCCATACCTGACCAGCCGTTATTAATGGATTGATCTTGCCGCCAAGCAGGAAAAGCGTATCCATATTGTTTGTGGCTTTTTGCAGGAATTGAAAAACAAAAATAACCGATGTGAAGACGATCAAGCTGATGGTCGCCACCGGCTTTGCCTGGGGCATTTTGATCCGAATGCGTTCGCGCGGCACTTCGGTTGTTTGGTTTGGGGGTTGTTCCGTCATAACTGAACTCTTCTGGGATGAACCCTGTGGTGTTCGGCCTCGATGATGCTTTCAATCACATCCAGAGTTTTATCCAGTTTGGTCTGTTCGTTGTTGACAATATAGTCGAAAATTTCCAGACTGTCATATTCAGCCTTGGCGGTATTGATCCGCACGGCCAGCTCTTCATCGCTCTCGCTGCGCCGATCATGCAGACGCTGGAGCCATTCTTCCTTGGAGTTGGCCGTCAGGAAGATCAAAATTGCATCGGGGCACAAATTCCGAACGGTCTGTGCACCCTGGAAATCCAGGCGCATGACGACATCTTCACCGCTGGCGAGGGCTTCGCGGACCTGGAATTTTGGCACGCCTTTATAGGCTGTGTAGACCCAGGCATATTCCAGGAACTCCCCATTTTCGATCATCTCTTCAAATTTTTCCTGAGAATAGAAGAAATAATCCTTGCCATCCATCTCATAATAGCGAGGGTCGCGGCTGGTGGCGGTGATCACGAAGTGGAAGGGCAGTTTGCGGTCCTTTAATCCCTGGACCACGGTATCCTTTCCAATGCCGGAAGGCCCTGAGATGACGATTAACAGGGGGACGCGTTCGGGCTTGATTAATTCAAAATCGATATTGGTCATAAGTTCGTTTTTGTTATTGACTGATGATTAATTATTCCATATCAGGGGCGTTCAGGCAATCATTATAATGTATTTTAGCAGCGACTGCCCTTTCATTTGTTAACCCGCTCTTGAAGTTCCGCATAGGAATCCACCCAGGCGATCGTCCGCAGGAAATCCCCGAGGTTGTCGAATTGGTCCCGGTAGGTCTGTACCGCCGGCCCAACAGGATCTTCACCGGCTGCGCCGCCCCCAGGGGTGTCGTTGTAAGCGCCATAGAAGGCGAAATAGGCCTGGTTTAGCTTTCGGATTAAATAGCCGTTTTGCCAGAAGACCTGTCGCCGGGCTTCCAGATAGGATTCCGCTTCTTCGATTTTACCCTCTGCCAGGAGAAGGTCCACTTCCTGGCGGGTGATGCGCATTTCAGCCCGGAAATCAAAGACCGCCGGCGTTTCCGCTGCATCTTCAGCCTCGGCTGATGGGGGTGTCTCGAGAGGGGGCTTTTCAATCACAGCTTCCGGGTAGTATTTCCTGAGGATGATCTGGCTGAGTTCCTTGCCTGACAGGGACGCGGTGGTCTCATTGATCGTGCGCAATTCAGGCGTGGTTTGGTAATTCACGCCGAGCGGGTGCAGGGTCAGGTAGTTATGAGTCCATTCATGGGCGATTGCCTCGGTTAGCCAGGCAATATTCGTGGACTGCATCACCATGGTTGGGTAGGAGCCAATCCCGCCGATTGGGACAACCAGTGCGGATTGGTCATATTCGTCCAAAATCCGGTTTTCAAGGCTGTCTTTTTCGTCTGCGGACTGGCCGGGGAGGATGGAGATATTCAGAATTTGCTCAATCCTATCCCTTGGAGAGACGATCAGTGCATTGGGAACCTCGCTGGACTGGAACAGGGATGGGGGGAAGGGTTGCCCAAGGGTTTCCAGCCCAACCTCACTGACTGCGCTCATTAATTGGGTTTCAATGATCGATTCGGCCAGGGATGCAAGCGTATCCAGCCTGTCCTTCGCTTTGGCAAGGGATGTGCGGAGTTCCTGGCTCTCCGTATCAGGGTCTGTGATCGTGGGGTCTGCATAAACCAGAAGGATTTGTGTTTCCAAAGATTGCACCTGGTCGACCTGGGCCAGAAAGTCCCTGACCAGGTCGGACTGTTGTTCGGATGTCAGGAAGCGCTGGAAGCTGAATCCCCAACCGGCAAGCTTATCGCCAATGGCCTCCAGAGTCCAGGTACCATAATCGAAAATGATCGGGCGGATGATGGCTTCAATCTGAGTTGTGACGTCTCCAGGGGGGAGGATCGACCCAGTCAGCAGCACCAGCAGGGCGCAGAGAAGCAATGCGACCCGCGTCAACGGCCAGAATAGGTGTAATCCATGGAGGAACTTTTGTTTGGCTGGCATTTTCAGATTGTAGCACACTTGAATTTGGAAGGTTAGTGGGTGAACACCGGGAAAAAGACCTCAGTCCGGTTGGTGATGATCTGGTTGGCAAGGATGGCCCTCTGCATATCAAATATTGTTGGCACATGTTGGTAGAGCGTTCGTGAACTGAGGAACCGGGCAAAATGGAAGTCACCTGGAACGATGGGCTCAGCTTTGGAAGACTTACTGTCCAGCAATCTCAGATAGGCATAATCCTCCAACCCTTCCCGGAGCAGTTCCAGCCGGATGGAGGGGATCAGCCGATTGCTGTTTGGGTCGCAGGGATTAAACCCCACGGAATCATCTCTGGGTGGGTAGAAAAGAAAGCCGTCACCATTGGCAAGGAAATTGGTGAAAGGCTCTCCCCAGGGATCCGTGTCCCAGTCGGTTAATTGATGGTAGGTGAGCCCATCCACATGGCTTGCCCAGGCCATCCAGGGAAGGATCCGGGCGTCCTGACCTGGGCGATCAATGATTGCCGGATTGGCAAAAGGGGGCCGGTCATAAGCCGTGAAGGACCACCAGATAGGCTCTCCTGATTCCAACCGGGCATCGTGAGCTTCTACCTGAGGGTAATCGGTCAGGCTATAGACCAGACCGGGAGAGGGTCCCGTCTCCGGCGGTAGGAGGGTGATGTGATAGGTTTCAAGGGTGCCATTGATGGCGGTGACGAGATTCTCATAACAGGGCTGGGGCTCACCTTGATGGCTGCCCCCATAGGTCTCCACCAATGTCTCCAGGTCAAAGCCCGCGGTGAAAGGCAGCGTGTATTGTTCCGGGAGGTTGAAATCCCAGACGGTCACTGTGAAGGGAACGGTTGCAGAACCAATGTTTATCTCACCAGAATACTGTCCTGCAGGGGTTTCCTCAGGGATTTTGATGCGGAACCAGAGGGGTTGATTTTCACCGGCCGGGAAGGTAACTGCCTGCCCCGGCAAAATGGGATAGAGCGGATCGGGCCACTCCGTCAGCCGGCCAAACTCATCGGATAAACGGGTTATTGGGATGTAATCCACCCGATAGATCTGTACGGCGGAAGCGGGAATGGTTGCTTCGCCCTGGGATAGATTGCTGACGCTGACTGGCAGCACCTGATCAGTGGGGGGATGCACGATGACCTGCAGCGCTTCAAATTCACCTTTTGCGGCTCTGACTTCAAGGGGACTTTCAGTGACCGGGACGGCTTGCCCTCTGAGGATCTTCTCGGAGGTCGGGGCAGTCCAGATGTTCAGGTCGGCTGTCTCAGCACCAGCGATTTGGTGAAAATAACCGCCGGCTTCAACCGGTCCGCTAAGGTTGGCCTCAGTTACGGCCAAGGGAACATCCTCCAGAGTGGGGTTGTCATGGCCTGTGTGATTGAGAGTGTCAAAATAAATAGTGTAGGTCCCAATTCCTGGCTCCGCATTCCACCGTATTTCTCCTTCGCCATCCTGATCCACCAGACGGAAGTTATCCATCCAGAGCGTGATCTGATCACCCAAATCGTAATAATTTATTTCATCTCCAAACAAATCCAGCTGAAATAAAAAACGAAGCCCGGAGAGATTGCTGGCATTGGGCGTTGCACAATCTCCAAAAGGGGCGAGTGGAACTGTGACATTGTTCCACTGATCCAAGGCCAGCGCCGGGCTGTTGATCCTGTTTGAAATGCAGCCTTCCAATCCCAATAATTCAAATTGAAAAAGGTCCGGCGATTGATCGAGCGCGCTTTGGTTGATTTCAGGCCACAGATCATAAGTGAAGGATTCGTATCGGGACCAATCGGAAATCGGGTTGTCATTAAAATAATAGATGAAATCAAAAAGGCTGGTGAGTATTGTCTGAACTTCCAGGGTGGATTTAATGGCGTGGGTGCCTTCTGTGGCTTTCGATTCATCCAGGCTTTGCTCTACTTGAATGTTCGCATGCCAGTAAGGTTCACCGGAAGATGGACCTGAGTTTAAGCTTTCTCCATCAAAGAAGAGTGTGCTGTAAGTTTCCTGAAAGGAAACCGGGCTGCCCGGTTCCCCGGAAATTACCGGAACAACGCGAATGGATTGGAGGTCTAAAATGGCATCCACCAGGCCAAGTTCTTCAAAAAGCTGGGTGAAGTTGAGGTTGATGCTGGTTGGACCAGGCTCGTTTACCTGAACTATCACCCGGTAGGGCCAGGTTTCATCCCACCAGGCATCCGGCGTTTGGGCCTGAACGTTCTGTTGGTCACATATAGAAAAAATCAATATTGCGATGATGGTAATGAGGATCAGTCCGCTGTTTTTAAAGTCTTTCATCTCCCCGCGTCCTTGGTGTGGTTTCGTTGATCTTAAATTAATTATAAATTAAAAATTGGCTTCGGGGAGAGAGGTGAGAAAGGATCAGTCTTCCAGAATAATATCCAGGCCATGCAGCAGTGAAATGGCTTCCGGAAGGGAAAAGCGGGTTTGGTGGAGCGTGTTTTGAGAGGCGTTGATCTGGTAATTGGTTGCGCCGGTGAAATTGGCCTCTGTCAGGTCGCATTGGATGAAACGAGTACCTTCAAGATCGGCGTTGTGGAAATTTGCCTTGGTCAGATTGGCACTTTCAAAATCCAGCGAACGCGCCCGGCAGCCTGAAAAAGAAGTCGATTTCAGGTTCAATCCAATGAAGATGGAATGGTCGAGCAGGCAATCCTTGAAATCAACCTGTTGGTATTCGAGCAGGCTTTTCTTTTCCCAATTGGCGGCGGCCCAATTGACCCCCAACAGGCGGCAGGACGTAAAGGTGACCCGTTTGAATTGCGTTTGGGGCAGTTTAACCAGGCTGAGGTCGCAATGGGTGAAGACGCAATCTTCAAAATTGAGGCTTTGGAACGTGCTATCGTTGAATTTGCAGTTCTGGAAACTGCAGCCGTTGAATTCGAGTGCCTCAAGGGTTTGACCGGAGAGATCCAGATCCTTGAATTTCTGATCGGCAGCACCGATTTCCGGGAGTGAGTCCATTCAGGTCCTTTCTGCTTGCCATAATCATATCGCAGAATATCCAATGGATTGTCCGATTTTGAGCATCTCCGAGCGCTTACCGCCAGTAGACATTCGTCAGGTAGAAGTAATCTGTTTCCGAGAAAAGATTATTTTGGATGAGCGATAATTTCTCCCCGGTCAGCAGATCGGTCAAATAGATATTGATCTGGTAGGTGCCGTCTTCCAGTAAAGTGGTCAGGAAGAGCAGGATCTGATTTCCATCAGGCGACCAGGCAAAACGGGGATTGAGTGAGCCGCTGACCCCTTCCAACTTCCCAAAATCGTAAATAGCACCTGAAGGCGAATCCCACATGTAGGTTTGCAGGCGCAGGGAGCGCTCGTAATATTCACTGTAGACGTCGTAGAGGATGAACAAGCGGCTGGCATCCGGCGAGAAGGCGTAGGATTCAAGCTCGGGATAGACTTCAAAACCAGGTTCTGCCTGGAAATAGAGCGAGCGCCGGCTGCTGACCCCGATTTCAGCGTCTTCAATGAACATATAAGAGATATGGTAGAAGTTGACCGGTTTGGCCGCATCCGGATTGACATAGGCCAGCCATTTGCCATCTGACGAGAAGACGGGCTGGCCGTACCCGCTCATCGGCGCGATGTTCCCATCCGTGCCCTTCACGAAAATACCCTCTGATTGGCAGTAATCCTTCGAGAGGCAGGTGCCGCTTTCAAAGGTGATCGAATCCGCGCCGGGCGAGGGGATCAGATTGAAAGCTGCGCCATTCTCCGTTTCAATTGGGGATTGGGTGTCCAGATAGACAATATTCTCTTCCGAATTATTCCAATAAGCGCCCAACCGACCTGAATCGTTGAAGGTTTTACTGACCGGTGTGACAGCGCCGGTTTCGAGGTTGACTTCCATCAAGGTGCTGCCGGCATTGACCAGCAGGCGAGTGCCGTCCTCGCTGACATCTTGCAGGTCATATCCCTGGGGGAGGACCTGGGTCAGCGATGCGGTGGACAGTTGGTAGGCATAAACGCCCTGGGCGGTCAGACTGCCATCCAGGGACTGCATTGTCCCGAAGAAAACGCAGCCCTCCGTGCAGTCCGGCGTGGTGATCTCAGGATTCAGATCGTTTACGGCTTCCTCGGTTGCGGCTGCTGTGGGTTGGACGTCTGCCGGTAGGTCACCGGCCTCATCCGCCACCACTGTGGTCCAGACGGCATACAGAGCGCGCAGGGCCAGCACGTTCTTGAGTTTATAACCCTCCGGGCTGAGATGGAAGCCTTCACGTTCGGGGTCAATCCCGTGATTATCCAGATATTGAGCGGCCTGATAGAAATTGATCACCGGGACCTGGTATTGATAGGCCAGGTTGACGATCACCGGGTTGATGACATGCCTTTCCCCACGCAATTCGGAGGAATCGGCCTTGGTCAGCAGGATCGGGACCGCACCCTTTTCGATCACGGTTTCGAGAATCTCGCGCAGGTAGACTTCATAGCGATCCACCGTGTCGGGATCCAGCCAGGTCTCCAGGGTGATGAAGACGAAGGCAGGATTGTTCAACCGGAATTCACAGGTCAATGGCGTTTCGCCGGGCTTGCATTCCTCCGAATCGGCCTGGAGCGCATTGAGGATGGAGGCCGCCGTGAAGCCGCCCCGAGAAGTCACCGACCAGCGCCTGAAAGATGTGCGGAAGTAATTGAGCGCACTCCAGAGGTAATTTTCGTTGGCATCCGGCTCCAATTCACCCCGACCATAAGGCCCAAGGAAGACAAAGGGGATAGATTGGCAATCGCCAATCACCGAAAAGCTGGCTGGGTCACGCCCCTGGCGCTGCCCTTCCTGATAGATTTCAACGATCCGCTCGCTGATCTCCGGGGTGATTGGCGCATCCCGCCAGTCTTCCAAAGTTGGGGCGAGGGTGGGCTGGGCTGCGGTCGGAGCTTCGGTGGCGGTTTCAGCGGATTCTGTGAGAGATCCGGTTGGCGCCTCAGTGATCTCGGCTTCGCTGGGCTTCGGTTGGGAAATGGATTCGGTCTGCTCAGGATTTAGCGCTGCTGTCGGGTTTGAGATTTGACAGGCAGATGTCAGGAGGATGAGGATCAAGATGAACAGGGGGAACTTGCCTACCCTGGGGTTGGTTTTGAATATCAATTTGACCTCCGGGTCAATTGTTGAAATACATACAAAGAATCATTAGGGACATTTTACTAATCGCTGGAGACGATGTCAAACGGATAGATTAATAGGTTGGGATGATGCCTTGCAAATGACCTTTGATGGGATATTTGGTTAAGGATTGATTTTATGGTTTAATTAACCAACTTTTATGATGGTTATCTAATTTGAAAAGAAACGAATAAAAAATGGTTAATGACGAATTACAGGTAAATAGTCCACTTGATGTAACGAGCCTGGTTGAGGAAATTTTTGATATCCAAAGTGTCACCGCGGGCGGCCAGCAGCAGCGTTACCACTGGCGTTTTGTCGGTCATCTGAGGTCCGATGATAGCGAGGCGGCCTATGACCACCTTGCAGATGCACTGAAACCGCTGGGTTGGATCCCTTTGTTCCGCGAAGAGGGCGCCGACCAGGTGATCCTGATTATGGACCAGCTCCCGGAGCAGAGAATCGGCCCGATCTGGGTGAATATCCTTTTATTCACACTGACCCTGTTGACCGTGATGTTCACCGGGGCGCAATTTGCCGATTCCACTATGGTTGACCCTTTCACACTTTCTCCGTCCGGCTTCCTGGCGTATCTCTGGCAGGGCTGGCCCTTTACTGTGGGCCTGCTCTCCATTCTGGTGGCGCATGAATTTGGTCACTACCTGGTGGGACGGGCGCATGGTGAGAAGGTGACCCTGCCTTATTTCATCCCGTTCCCCTTCTCCGCTTTTGGCACGATGGGCGCTTTCATCAACATGAAAGCCGTACCCAAGAACCGCAAGAATCTGATGGACATTGGCATGGCGGGCCCTCTGATCGGCTTTGGAGTCGCGATCGTGGTCCTTTTTGTGGGGCTATCCCTTTCGAGTTTGGGACCCATCGAGACGGCTCTCCCGGAAGGGTATGTCCATTTCATCGAGGGAAATTCTCTGTTCTATTTGGGCGCGAAATACCTGACTTTTGGTAAGCTGCTGCCCCAGCCGGTCAGTTATAATGGCGTGGAGCCGGTTCTCTATTGGCTGCGCTATTTCTTCACCGGCAGGCCGGTCCCTCTGGGCGGCCTGGATGTGCAGATCCACCCGGTGGCCTGGGCGGGATGGGCCGGATTGTTTGTTACGGCCATGAACCTGATCCCGGCCGGTCAGTTGGATGGCGGGCATATCTTCTATGTCCTTTTTGGCAAGGAAGCCTCCCGATGGGCATTCCCTTTCATTATCGGCGGGCTAATTACTCTCGGTTTCTTCTGGAATGGCTGGTGGCTCTGGGGCGCGTTGATCTTTCTGTTTGGTCGGCAGTATGCTGAGCCTCTGGACCAGATTACCAGGATTGACCGCAAACGCAAGTGGCTGGGTATCCTGGCCCTGATTGTTTTTATCCTGACCTTTATTCCTGTTCCATTGGTGATTATTCAATGATTGAAAAACGAATGACTACACATAATTGGATACGATTCCTGAGCATCTTGGCCTTGATGGGGGTTCTGCTCGGTGCCTGCACGCCACAGACGACTGTGACGCCGACCGATGCGTTGATTGCGGAAGCGACGGAGGCGACCAATGAACCTACGGAAGTTCCGACACCGCGGGTCACGGCCACGCCATCCCGTCCCATTCAGCTTGAGGTGGATGGCACTGACCTGGCGGGGATTGTTGTGCGGGTGGTTCATCCCTGGACGGGAGAGATGGCGGATACCCTGGAATCCCTGGCCATGCAGTTTTCCCTTTCCAATGAGTGGGATATCTGGGTGGAGACAGAGCCAATGGGCAGTGAGATGTCCGTTGTGGAGGGGCTGCAATCGGATATCAATAACAGGAGCCTGCCCGGGATTGTGGTGGCGACGCCTTACATGCTGGAACAGTTGAATGGACAAATGTATTCGGTTAATCTGATGGATTACTACACCGATCTAGATTGGGGATTGAGCGCGGAAGAACAAGCCGACATTCCGGGTGCATTTTTAGATCCCTATCGGTCGGATGGATTACTATCTGCCCTACCCATTGCACCCCAGGCGACCTTGTTATTCATCAACCAGACCTGGGCGCAGGAATTGGGCTATGCCGCGCTGCCTGCCGACCCAACCGAGCTTCAGAAAATGCTTTGTGACGCAGCCTATCAAAATAACATTGATGACGTGGACCGGACGGATGGCACCGGTGGGTGGGTAGTCAATTTGGATCCCAATGTGCTGTTGTCCTGGTTTGCGGCCTATGGAGGAGAATTGGAGCCGAATTCGCTGGCATTCAACACCGAATCCGGCCAGACGGCCTTTGGCTATCTGGAACAGTTGAGGGCGGAGGGCTGCGCGTGGGAGTCGATTAATCCCGATCCTTATGAATATTTCTCGGAACGCTTGACGATCATGTTTGCCGGTGAGACCGGCCAGATTCCATATTTGAGGAATTGGATGGCGACCCTCGGGAGCGAAGACCTTTGGACTGTGGCGCCCTTTGTGGGTACGGGCGGCAGCCCGGTTATTGTGGATGGCCCGGCGATGCTGATGACTGCGAATTCAGCCGAGATCCAGATGGCAAGCTGGTTATTCATGCGGTATCTGCTTTCAGCGGAAGCTCAGGCGGCAATCGCGCAAGCAAGCTATTCGATCCCCGTGCGGCAATCGGCTTTGGACCTGATGGGCGATTTTGCCGTCCAGAACCCCCAATGGCTGCTGGCCTACAAATATTCGGCCAATGCTGTGGCCGCACCGACCTCTGAGTTGTGGGGAATGAAGCAGTGGATATTGCAGGATGCTGTTTTCCGTTTGCTCCAGTTGGATATGGATGATACGGTTAAGGTTGAGGATGTCCTGCGGGATGCGGATGCTGCGCTGGATGCGATTGAGGAGTCGATGCCCTGATGGCGGAAAAACCAAATGTCATGATCTATACTGACGGCGCTTGTACCGGCAATCCTGGTCCGGGTGGGTGGGGGGCAATCCTGCGCTTTAGACAGCACGAAAAGGAACTCTCCGGCGGTGAGGCAGATACAACCAATAACCGGATGGAATTGCGGGCCGCTCTGGAAGCCCTGCGCGCCCTGACGGAACCCTGCCAGGTGACGCTCTTTACCGATTCGGAATATCTGAAGAAGGGCATCACGGAATGGCTGCCGGGATGGAAGCGGCGCAACTGGCGGCGGAAGGGCGGCAAGCTGGCCAATGTGGATCTCTGGATGAAGCTTGATGAGGAGATTGGCCGTCATGTGATCGATTGGCGCTGGGTGCGCGGGCATGCCGGCCATGCGATGAATGAACGGGTGGATAAGCTGGCGCGACGGGCGATAAAACGCCTCTGAAAGCTGATACGCGGAGCAAGACAAAGCCGTCCTCTGGAGTAGATCCATAAAATAGAAAATGACTCAATAGTGGAATTTAGCTATTGAGGTATTACACCGATCTTAAACCCCCGATTT
>Ga0272443_10001792_pt1 | contig 29558 bp, 19 predicted proteins | sample SSMAcet12_FD_193581 | JGI IMG/M metagenome (GOLD analysis project Ga0272443, IMG submission 193581) | Marine sediment archaeal communities from Little Sippewissett salt marsh, Falmouth, MA, United States - SSM-Acet-12 | ecosystem: Environmental > Aquatic > Marine > Wetlands > Sediment ... | reverse complement strand
ATTATCCCAATTTGTGATATTTGTATTGGTGATTGCTGATGAGGGACTTGCAATATATACTGGATCAGTCTCTGTATATTCTGTTAAATATCCTTGGGTGGTGTGGTCTCCCCAACCAAAAGCATCATCCCAATTTGTGATATTTGTATTGGTGATTGCTGATGATGGACTTGCTGAATATATCGGGTCCGTCTCTGTATATTCTGTTAAATATCCTTGGGTTGAGTGGTCCCCCCAACCAAAAGCATCATCCCAATTTGTGATATTTGTATTGGTGATTGCTGATGAAGGACTTGCAATATATATTGGATCTGATTCGTCGCCAGCTGCTGCATCATCAGGTGACCATGCACTTCCATCCCAGGTCAGAACCTGTCCCTCTGTAGCACCATTTCTTGCAATTTTCAGCAGATTACCAGTAATGCCTTGTCCTGAGAGGGTTGCATCGGATTGTACTACTTGATCGCCCCAGTCATCACCTTCGCCACCACCAATATCATTAGCTGGCGCCCAAATTGTCCCGTTCCACTTCATAACCTGTCCGTTTGTAGCACCCATTTGTGAGAGATTATCAGCATCAATAGCATCATCGGCAATTGTAGGATTGGGATATGTTCCGGTTATGTCTCCACCAGCAGCAGCACCTTGTTCTATGTAACCGGCTGTTGAATGGTCTCCCCAACCATAAGCAGTATTCCAATTTGTGATATTTGTTCCTGTTATGCCTGAGGCAGGAGCTGCTGAATATATCGGATCTGTCTCCGTAAATTCTGTTAAATATCCTTGGGTTGTGTGGTCGCCCCAGCCAAAAGCATTATTCCAATTTGTGATATTGCTATTGGTGATTCCTGATGAGGGACTTGCTGAATATATAGGATCGGTCTCCGTAAATTCTGTTAAATATCCTTGGGTTGAGTGGTCTCCCCAACCGAAAGCTGAGTTCCAATTTGTGATATTTGTTCCTGTTATGCCTGAGGCAGGAGCTGCTGAATATATTGGATCTGTCTCCTCTAACACAACACTTTGCGGCTCCCAGCTTGATCCATTCCAGATAAGAGCTTCACCTTCTGTGGCTCCCATTTGAGCTAATTTCTCTGAACTTATTGATCCATCTTCAACTGTTTTTGCTATTAAGCTATAGGGAGATGAAGTAAAGGATAATCTTGGGCTGAGTTCTGCTCCATCTTCAATAGTAATACCTATCCAATACTGATCTTCAAAATCGAGATCGAGAACAGAAGATAAACCGAGAATTGCTGCCAAATAACCATTTGAAATGTTAAGAGATTGGGTTTCAGACCAAAGCTCAGTACCACCAGTTTCTGAATCATAAAGTTTAAAAGTAATCGAGTATGTTCCATCTTCAATAGTAAAACCATCTGCATTTTTTACCAATGATTGAAAAGTGATGGTTTGTGGAACCTGTGAAGTAAGCTGAATAGATAGCATGAGCAAAAAAATAAATAGTAAAGATGAGTACTTCATAGTTATACCTTTTTAATTATTTATAGAACTAATATTTTGCAAAAGAATGTATGCCAGAACTATCTTATATTATCCGAACTTTATTATTCAATACACTAATATAATTATTTTATCTTCTGAGTGCAAATAATTTCTTAGATATTATCAAATCAATTAAATTAATGAATGCTATGGTATTAAAAGTAACAAAAAAAGTTGTCAAGATACACTTCTAGAATTACTCATTCTCAATTTATTTCACTATTGATCGTTTATGTTAAATTATGTTTTCAGAAATTATTCGACTATGATAAAAGAAAAATATACAAAGATCATAGATATATCGTCAAAGATTGATTTCATCAAAAGAATCAATACTGCTCTAAATAGCACAGATAAGGACCTGTCAATAAAGACACTTTCTGGCTCGCTTAAAGCTATAACAATTGCCAGCTTGTGGAACGAATCTCCACGCAGCTTTTTGATAATCTGTCCGAATAGGACAGATGCAGAAAGTTGGTACCACGATCTTAATCTATTTGTTGAAGATGGATTCCTGGCTTTGCTTACTGAACCAGAAAGGCATGTCAGAATGGAAGCCGATAAGTTAGACGACCGTCTGGTATGGCTCGTAGATGGTTTGTCCCAAATGATGAAAAAGGACTTTTCGATAGCAATAACGACACCTGATATTTTCACTTTAAGTTTACCTGAGCCGAATTACCTTAACCATTTCAACATTCAACTGAATATTGGCGACACAATTGATTATGATAGGTTTATCAAAGACCTACTCCTCAATGGATTTGATAAGAAAGAATACGTAGAATCCCAAGGCGATTTAGCTGTCAGAGGAGGTATTCTTGATGTATTCCCTGTTGGATGGGATAACCCCTTCCGTCTGGAGCTATGGGGCGATGAAATTGAATCTTTGCGTGAATTTAATACACTATCTCAAAGAAGCATTAAAACTCATGATAAGATTGAATTTATTGCTAATGTATTTCAATCATCACAAAACAATACAGAAACAGATATTAGAGCATATCTAAACAGTGACACAATCCTTATTGCAGATTCCCCTGAGTTGATCCATGCCGAAGAAGAGTCGTTCGATTTGCCTACTGATTTCAGAACTATTTTGATTAATTCCTTTGTTTCCCCTGACATCAAAGTAAATTCTTCACCACAGCCAGCTTATATGGCTTCTGTCAAGGATTTTACGAATGAACTAAGAAGACTTGCAGCTATTAAAGGTAGGATTATACTATCAGCTGACAGTAAAATACACATGAAACGTTTTCGCGAGATAATCGAAGCATCTTTAGAAAATGCAGAACCAAGTGATATAGAAATCCCATTAGCCAATGCAAGCGAAACTTTGAAATCCATCATCTGGCTGGAAGAATCATTTGCCAAAGGTTTTATTCTCGAAGAATTTGGACTTACATGCTTTACTGAGCATGAGCTATTTGGAAGACAAAAAGTTCAGGAAAAACGTAGAGGTAAAAAGCACTCAGGTGGGATAACTCTTAGAGAGGTACAGCAGCTTAATATTGGAGATTACATTGTTCATAGTGATAAGGGTGTTGGTAGGTTCGATGGATTTGAAACTACTAAGATTGGCGGCTCATTACAAGATTGTGTCCGTATTAAATTCGCTGGTGATGACCTTCTATATGTTCATTTGAATTATATACACAAAATACAAAAATACTCTGCTCAGGAAGGGGTAGTTCCTAAGCTAACAAAATTAGGATCTGCCGAGTGGTTACGCAAAAAAACGAGAGCAAAAAAGCGACTTAAAGATATTGCCCGCGACTTAATAAAACTTTATGCACAGCGAAAAGCACAACCAGGATTAGAGTATCCTGCTGATGATGTCTGGCAAAAGGAATTCGAAGCATCTTTCATTTACGAGGATACTCCGGATCAGGAGAAATCCACCCAAGAAGTGAAAAATGATATGATGGATAGCACTCCCATGGATCGCTTAGTTTGTGGTGATGTAGGGTTTGGAAAAACTGAGATTGCTATACGTGCAGCATTCAAAGCAGTTCAATCAGGAAGGCAGGTGGCTGTGTTAGTGCCTACTACTATTCTAGCTCAGCAGCATTATATGACTTTCATTGACAGATTTAACCGCTTTCCTGTATTGGTAGATGTTATATCCCGTTTTAGATCTGCAAAAGAACAGAAGGGAATATTAGAAAAAATTGAAAATGGTAAGCTCGATATACTCATTGGAACTCATCGCTTACTAAGCAAAGATATTAGATTTAGAGATCTAGGATTATTGATTATTGACGAAGAACAAAGATTTGGTGTTGGAGCTAAAGAAAAACTCCGCCAGCTAAGAGCAAACGTTGACACTCTAACACTAACAGCTACACCAATACCAAGAACATTGAATTTTTCTCTGATGGGAGCAAGAGACCTTAGCATTATCGAAACACCTCCGAGAAACAGGATACCAATAATTACAGAAATAAACGAGTGGAAAAATGAAAGAATAGTTGAAGCAATCTTAAACGAAGTGAATCGCGGAGGGCAAGTCTTTTTCGTAAATGACAGAGTAATGGACCTTGATAAAATTGCAATGGATTTGACTATGCAAATGCCAAAAGTGCGATTTGGTATTGCACATGGACAAATGAAAACACAGGAATTAGAAAAAGTCATGGAGAAGTTCATCTCTAAGCACTTTGATGTACTGATTACTACTAAGATCGTTGAATCTGGCTTGGATATACCCAACGCCAACACTATGATAATCAACCGAGCAAATCATTTCGGGCTTTCTGAGCTATACCAACTCCGTGGTAGAGTGGGCAGAAGCAACGTACAAGCATATTGCCATTTGATAATCCCTCCAGTGAAAACTTTACCAACAAAGACATTGCGCCGCTTGCAGGCAATAGAAGAATTTACAGAGCTTGGTAGTGGATTCCAGCTTGCCATGAGAGATATGGAGATACGAGGAGCCGGCAACCTACTCGGACCCGAACAAAGTGGTTATATCAATGATATTGGATTTGAGTTATACCAGAAGATACTCGATGAAGCTGTCTATGAACTACGTACTGAAGAATTTGCAGGACTATTCAAGGATGCTCCCATCTCCCGAACACCCAAGTATTTGGAAAACGAGGATATTACTATCGAAATCGAAGGTGAAGCATTGATTCCTAAAAATTATATTTCAAGCGAGGCAGATCGCTTCACATATTATAAAAAGCTATATAACGTAAGAACTAATAAAGACCTTGACGAAATACTAACCGAGATGAAAGATCGTTTCGGAAATATTCCCGAAAAAGCAAAAGACTTGCTATTCGTTGTTCGACTGCGTATTGCTGCATTAAATACAGGAATACCACGTATTATTCTTAAAAATGATCAATTTATGGCATCGTTTCCAGATGAGCAAAACACAGAATTTTATGAAAAAGCATTTCCATACATCGCAGAGTATATCTCTCAATATTCAGAAGCTAAGCTTCACCAACATAGAAAAAAACTTTATGTACAGATGTCAATACAAAACAGGGATCAAGCTGTAGAATTTTTCTATAGGATGAAAAGGAATTTGAAACAGATAGTTTAATTATAGGTATAATATAAAAAAATATTAATATGGCAAAACAAGTAGATTGGTTAGTTATTGGACTCGGTAATCCCGGAAGTAAATATGCCGAATCAAGGCACAATATCGGATGGATGGTAGCCACCCATCTTGCATCTAAATATAAAAAACCGATAATGCAGCTATCTCCACTTTTCAAGCACTCTGCTATGAGAATTGATGGGAAACTCGTTCTCCTCGCTCTTCCGATTACATTTATGAATAATTCTGGAGAAGCAGCTGCCTATCTATGCAAAGAATTTAATATCCCTCCGGAGAAAACAGTAGTTATCCTCGATGAATACAATTTTGATGTCGGCAAGATACATCTAAAAAAAGCAGGGGGGCACGGCGGGCATAATGGTTTGGCTTCTATTATTGAGCATCTGGAAACCAGAGAATTCTTTAGATTAAGATGCGGCATAGGAAAACGCTTTCCAGAAGGTGGTATGGTTGATTACGTACTATCGAATTTCCTACCCGAAGAAACCGAACAAAAGAATAGCATGATTGACAAAGCAGTGCAAGGAATAGAGCATTTGATAAAGACTAATCCCAACAGAGCAATGGGTGAAATTAATTCTGAAGAACTATGGGTACAACAGAATGAAATAGTTACCAAACCCAAACATAATGACGATCCTATTTCTTAGTATCTTCAAGTATAGCTTTTATAGAGCTTGTGGAATGTTTAATTTCATCTTGTCCCAGTATTTTTATTGCGGGGATAACAGGCAAATCCTGTACGTAGAATAAAAATCTGAAAGTATATTCCAAACCTCTCTCAAATTCATCATTCCAATGTCTGATTATTTTTCCTGTTCGATTCTCTTCTGATGATGGCATATTTGGATACTCAGATACTATCTCTTCATGCTCTGCTGGATTTTCAGCAAGATCATTTATGATTTCTAATATATTCTCAGGATATTCCTCCGATCTACATACCCAAAAAGCTAAGGGCAAGGAAAGATCAGAAAACATATACCATTCCTCAGTAATGTCAAGACCTTTGTTGTTATTATGTTTCCCAATAATTATCGAAGCATCTGTATCTCTTCCTTTTAATTCTTTATCAGCATTAATGATTTTTGGATCCATTCCATAATTCTCTTGTAAAAGTCGCATACCTATCTTAACTATGAAACTATCATGTTGCGATGTGGCAAGTGTCTTTATTTGATTCACTCCCTCACGAAAAATTATTGAAGCCAGTCCAGTATAATAAAAAGCAGCAAGCCCAGGTCCCGGAATTATTCTATAATCAGCATTAACCACCCCTTTGCCATATCCGATAGGACTAAGCAGAGCTGCCTTAACTCTATTATTTAGCATAAGATCGGCACATTTATTCTCTTCAAGAACAAGCACCCTTATCCCATATTTCTCTTCAACTAAATCTTTATTAATTATTAATTTACTATACATTTCTCCAGCAGGCACTGCTATATCAAGTTTCATATCAATTATTCAAATATTAAAACAATATATACAAATCCAAAACATCTTATTTATAAAGCTATTTTTTTCAAATATACAAAAAATTATGATAGTTTAGGGTTTAAATATATTTTTATTAGTTTGATTTTTTTCGTATTGTAGGTAATAGTATTTACACATAGTTTAATTTTTTATAGGTGTGATATGGATAAGATCGGAATTTTATATGGAACAGAGCATGAATTTCCCGAAATATTAGTATCGAGGATCAATACACTTGGTAAAGACAAAATAGAAGCTAGAAAAATTAAGATTGGTGCTTTACTTTCTAACGATAATAACGATTATAAAGTGATTTTAGACTTGGTCTCGCACGAAGTTCCTTTCTATGCCTCATATCTAAAACTTGCAGTTATGAATGGAGCCGATGTTGTGAATAACCCTTTTATTATCAGTCCATTCGAGCAGTTCTTTAACGTTGCTTTATGCAATAAATTAGAGATTAAAATGCCAAAAACTGTAATACTACCCAGCAAAGAGCTTCCAGCAAATACATCACCTTCAACAATGACCAATTTAGATTATCCATTGGATTGGAATAACTTGTTTGAATACGTCGGATTTCCTGGAATGATTAAACCAAATAGATTTGACCTATCTCATACTGAAATGACAGTTTATAATAAAAATGAATTTTTTGCTGCTTACGATATAACAGGCAATAAGCCCTTTATCTATCAGGAATATATTGAATTTGAAAAGTATTTCAGATCTTTTATAATATCAGCCAAACATGCGATTACACTGGAATACGATCCTGAAATGCCAAGGCATAAGCGATATATTGAGCCAAAAGAAAAAATTGATGAAGAAATCTTAAATAGAACGACTAATGCTGGAATTAAATATGCAAAAGCATCTTGCTTAGATTTTATGGCTGTAGATTTTGGATTAATTAATGGTAACATATATGTAATTGATTTCCATACACCTCCTGAAGTTAGACATAATGAATTACCAAATGGATTATATAATGAATTAGTTGAAATAACTGCTAATTCTTTGATCGAACGAGCGAAGTTAGATAAGACAGATACAACTAACTATAGGATTTCTGACTTTTTTAGAAAATGATTGTTATTTCGGATAAAGATATTCTTCACATTTAACGTGTGGCATATCTTATGTATTAGTTATCTGCTTTTTTTAGATCTTTTAGCTTTATACCCGGCAATTCATATCTTCCCCAGATATGTGTAAGTGTAGTGTAAGTAAATAGTTTGTTGACAAGTGGTATCTTGGTTAGCGACCAAATTATCAAATAAGTAACATAAATGATTGGAAATAGCAGTGCCGAATTAATCAGTATTCCATAGAAACTTCCTGAGAAGTTCAGTGAGAATAAGTTCCCAGCATATTCATTTATTAAGTAATAAGAGAATGGTATATTTCCAACATAAAACAATATAGCTGCGATAGAGTGTCCCGCTTCTATTGCATTTTCCGGACAAATACCAGCACACCTCATACAGCTTTCACAACTAAAAGTCCAAAATGGACGGGGTTTCTTCTTCCCATATATTTTGATTGCTCCGATTGGACAGTTTTTTTCACATAATTTACAGCTATTGCATTTTTCACTTGCAAAGAATAGTTTAGCAAGAAAAAATCTGCCAATACAGATATACAAGCAAGAAATCGGTAGTAAAATCATGCCTGATATCAATTCGTAAAAGAAATTTGCAGAAAACCAATGGCTATTTCCATTAATAATTTTCATAATAGTTCGTTTTGCTTTGGAATTAGCTTTATCAATTACTTTCTTCAAACCCTTTTCCCTTTGAATAGGATGCAATGAAAACCAGTTAGATGGCATATCGAAGGCATCCATACCAATTGGATTATATCCTTTGAACCAAAGCAAAAATAGAATAAGAAAAGTAGCCGAACCACTTAACCCAGGAGTTACGATATTCCCAAAACCAAAAGCGGCTCTTGTGGCTGCTACAAAAACATCAGCATTCTTAGCACGTGGCATCTTCAATGCAAATTTGATTGCGTGCCACGGAGCAGTAAATCCATGAGTAGGTGTGAAGAACATCAAAAGTTTTTTATTTATTTTCGAGAGGTCTTTTTTCGGGGTTGCTTCCTCAATATTACATATTTTATATTCAATATAATATGCTTTTACACATTCCTCCGCCCAGCGGCTTACTTTATAAGTGTTCCCAGTGCCAGTTGTATAATAAATGATTATTCTATCATATTTCGATATTCTACTCAATTCAACTCATAAAATATAATTGAAAACGATAGCAATATATGAAAAGAATTAGCATAATACTAAAGTTTTTCTTTATTTTGTATTTATTATAAATTATAAAAGAAATGGTGATATGCTTTGATTTTTTGCAACGATCAACTACTTGACAATATAAAGCATTATTATTTGAGTATATTGAATGATTGATTATTATGAGTTAGAACAATTAAGGAATAAAAATGGCAGAATGTATTGTTAGTAATGAAGTTGGATTTACTAAAATCTCAATTCAAGGGAGAATTGATTCTATTTCGGCTCCACAAGTAGAACAAAAAATAATTTCTATTGCTAATTCTGGAGAAAAATTTATCGCCTGCGATTTCAAGGAAGTTAACTACATAAGTAGTGCTGGCTTGAGAATTTTCCTTACCGGTCAGCAAAAAATGGCTAGTGCCGGAGGAAACCTATATCTATACTGTCTTAATCCTCAGATATTGCAAGTGTTCAAAATGGGTGGATTCCATAATTTTATGAAAATAGTTGATGACGAAAAGAGTCTTCTCGCAATTATAAAACCAGAAAAATCAAAGATCAAGAAAGAAAGCATAGATCTTGGCAGAATACGCTTTGAATATATTAAGTCAGAGAAAGCTCCATCTGATTTGAAGATTATTGGTACACAAGATAAACTCCCTCTCTCAACTTATTCTGAAAATGATGTCGTTTCGGTATCCTCTCAAGATATTGATTATGGCACAGGTCTGGCTACTACTGGTGTAGATTACGAAGATTATAAGAATTACTTCGGCGAGACAGTTTTATTAAATGGAAGCATATTCTTCTACCCTGCGATTAAAAAGACTGCTGTAGATTTTATGCAGGCAAGCCCAGAGATGAATTTTGAATATAAGTTCTTGCATGGTTTTGGCTATAAAGATAATCCCGAATATACTTTAAAATTCAATGGGCTAGATGGTTTTATTGATTTGCATGACTTAGTGCAAGCAATGATTGAATTAACCGAAAATCAAATGTTTGGTTTCACAATGATAACTGAAAGCAAAGGAATCTGGGGAATGAACCTAACCAATGTACCAATAAAAGAGAACCAACCAAACGATACAGATAATATATTCGATGCTAAGCATTTCTACCAATGGATGAATTTTCCTGTCGAGCCAAACGATATAAACAGTTTGGTTATCGCCACAGGAATAGCTGTTAAAAACAAAGACAAATTGAACGATGAAATGAAATCACTATTCCCCAAAGACAGCAATTTCCACATACATGGAGTAGTTTTCGACAAAGAGCTTTTTAACGACGATCTCGAAAAATTTGATGAAGAATTGACCAGAATAATATCATCTTCAGAAGCAAAGAAAGTTCAGCATTTGTTAGCTTCCTCACAATTTAACAAGGGCATTCTAACAATTACTGCATTGAAAGGATAAAAAAATGGAACTATGGATTGGAGCATTGAACCTTGGCTTTTTATATGCTATAATGACTGTTGGTGTTTATATAACATTTAGGATTCAGGATTTCCCCGATATTACTGTTGATGGTACTTTCACACTCGGTGGTGCAGCAGCAGCAGTTATGATTGTTTCTGGCTATAACCCTATTCTTGGTTTGTTGGTGGCATTCCTTGCTGGTTCGGTTGCAGGATCATTTACAGGACTAATTTATACACGGCTTAAAGTAAATGGATTGCTTGCTGGTATAATCGTTATGATAGGGCTTTATTCAATAAACCTTCATGTTATGGGAAGATCAAACGTCCCATTACTTAACCATCCAGGTGTGTTTGATTACATCTATGCTATTAATCCTGGGATACAGCAAGAGATATGGACTGCAATCGTTTTGAGTGTTGTAATGCTACTATTCTGGCTTATCGTATCCATATTCTTCAAGACAGACCTTGGAGTTACAATGCGAGCAACAGGAGATAATTCAACTATGGCTTCGGCGTCGGGAGTCAACGTAAATGGCATGAATATTTTTGCATTAGCACTTTCTAATGGTTTAGTTGCTTTGTCAGGTGGCATGGTTGCACAATACCAGGGTTTCGCTGATGTTGGTATGGGAATAGGCACAGTAATCATTGGACTTGCCTCTGTGATCATTGGCGAATCTGTATTGCGGTCTCGATCTATCTTCGTTAAGATTCTCAGTGCCGTTGTTGGCTCTGTCATTTTCCGCTTTATGATTGCTTTTGCTCTATATGCAGGAATGAACCCAATAGACCTCAAGTTACTGACCGCTGTTTTCGTTTTGCTTACTTTATATGTTTCAAGTAAATTCCAGAAAAAGGACAATGCGAAGAAACCTATGGCTGGATTTCAATTTTTACAGAACAAAAGGATTATATGGGCTACTGTGGCAGGCATTGTTTTAATTGTAGCATATTTCAGCTACGAGAGATTCTTTGATGACGAAACAAAAATAGATGGATATTTCAAAATTGGAGTTGTCCAGATTATAGACCACCCATTACTAAATCAGGCAAGGGACGGTTTTATAGCAGAAATGAAGAAAATGGGTTATATACCTGGCGAAAATTGCGAAATAATACTAAAAGATGCCAATGGAGACATGGCAACTATAAATTCAATTCTCGATAAATTTGTAATGGATAAATTAGATCTTATACTTACTTTATCTACTCCATGCACACAGGCAGCAGCAGGAAGGATTGATGATATTCCAGTAGTTTTCACAGCCGTTGCGAATCCATTTATAATTGGTGTCGGAAATACGGATACAGATCATAAATCAAATATGACTGGAGTATATGGGTGGGCACCAATGGATAAAGCACTTGACTACGTAAGCCAGATCATGCCTGGCGAGATTACAATAGGTGCTATATGGGACCCTGCTTTTGCAAATGCAGTATTCAATGTGGAAAATCTAAAAAATGCAGTTGCTGATCGTCCAGATATTAAGATGGAGGGAGTTACCGTAGCGAGTTCTTCAGAAGTACATCAGGCAGCCATCTCGCTTTGCTCACGCGATATTGACTTCATTGTTCTGCCACCAGATAATATCGTTTATGCTGCTTTCGAATCCATAGTAAAAGTTGCTTCCCCAAAGAAAATCCCGATATATATAAGCGATGTTGATCGTGTAAAGGATGGTGCTACGATTGCTTATGGTTATGATTATGTACTTGCTGGTGAGCAGGGAGCGCAGCTTGTTGATAGAGTGCTAAGAGGAGAAAATCCTAAAGATATACCTTTTGAAACTTATAACACGCTTAATCTGATGATTAATATGAAGCAAGTAAAAGATATTGATCTGAAAGTTCCTACAAAACTATTATCCGAGGCAGAGTTAGTAGGAATAGAAATGAAAAAGCCAAAGAAAAAGAAAAAAATTGGAATCGTACAGTTTGCATTAGAGCCAAATGTAGAGCTTTGCAAAAAAGGTATTTTGACAGCTCTAAAAGTTAATGGCTATAAAGATGGAGAAAATCTTGAAATCATTTACAAGAATGCTCAGGCAGACTTCTCAATGATTAATTCAATAATGCAGGATTTGATCAGGCGAGACGTAGATATAATTGTTCCGCTTTCTACTCCATGCGTTCAGTCAGCTCTGCAAAACGTTGCCAATAAGGAAAAACCTATTGTATGCTTCACTTATATTTTTGATCCATATAAAATTGGAGCGGCAAAAACTCCCACAGACCATCTATCAAATATGACTGGTGTTTCCTGCTTTCCTCCTGTCGAAAGAATGCTTGATTTGATAAAAGAAATATTTCCGAAAAGAAAGAATATTGGTATTGTATGGAACAGCTCAGAGGCAAACTCAGAAGCAGTAGTTTCAAAATTCCGTAATTATGCAAAAAAGATCAAAGTAAACATAATAGAGGCGACGGTTACTAATCCTTCTGAAGTGCTGGATGCTTCAAAATCCCTTCTGGCTAAGGGAGCAGAAGTTTTTCTAAACCCTGGTGATAACACATTGAACGTCAGTTTCGATGCTTTTGCTAAGGTTGCTGACCAAAATGCTATTCCGCTATTCTCTATTGATGCTGATTTTGTCAATAATGGTGCTTTGGTTGGGCTTGGTCCCGATTATTTCGAGACTGGCTGGGATGGTGGGGAGTATCTCGCAAGAATACTTGATGGAGAATCCCCCGCAAGGATTCCTATTCATCAAACTGAAGAGACACAGCTACTTATCAATAAAGACTTGATGATAAAACATAACTTCGATATACCTCAGAGTGTTCTTGACCGTGCTGAGATTATTTCTTCCGATAAACTAATGGTGAATAAAGAGATAAAGAATATTGCTTTTTTCATCTTTAATGAAAATAGTTTCTTATCCAATGCTGCTCAAGGTGTTATGGATGCCCTGAAAAAAGACAATTTCCTAAGGGAAAATAATTTTTCTGTTACGAATTATAATGCTCAAAATGAATTTGTAATTGCTCAATCAATAGCTTCGGATATAGTACAAAACAACTTTGATTATATTATTACACTATCAACACCTGCTCTTCAGACAATGGCAAGAGAGAACAAGCATATACCACATATTTTTGGTGTTGTTACAGATCCTTATAGGATGGGAATCGCCTCAAGCACACAGAACCACCAACAAAATATTACCGGTGTGGCTACGTTCCAACCAGTTGAATCAACATTTAAGCTAATGAGAGAAATACATCCTAAGGCAAAGAAAGTTGGAATGCTTTGGAACCCTGCTGAGCAATGCTCCGAAGCATGTACAGAAAAGGCAAGAATTGCTGCGAAAAAATATGGTTTTAATTTAATTGAATTGACGGTCTCCTCTACTGGAGAAACCATTGAAGCTCTAAATGGCTTACTGAACAAGAGAATTGACATTTTTCTTACATCTGGAGATAACACCGTAACTCTTGCAGTACCAAATATTGCAAAAGTACTTAGAAAGAAAAAAATCCCATATTATACCAACACATTTTCTGATGTAGAAAGTGGAGCTATGATTTCTCTTGGTGCTGATTACTACGAAGTTGGCAAGAAAACGGGCGAAGTATTCAAGAAGGTCTATAAATCAAAAGACATTAAAAATATTCCAATAGAAAACTTCGTTCCTGAGAGTCTTTCTTTAAACTTGAAGGTCGCAGAAGAAATAGGTATCAAAATCCCAAATGATGTTGTTAAAAAAGCAAATAAAATATTGAGGTAAAAAATGATAAAGATTAATAACTACCATAAGAAATTTAATCCGGGTACTATTAACGAAGTGTATGCTCTAAGAGAGATAAATCTTACTGTAAATGAGGGTGAATTCATAACAATTATTGGTACGAATGGCTCTGGAAAATCTACATTACTAAATGCTATTGCCGGTAACTTTTACCCTGACGAAGGAGAAGTTATCATTGATGGCAAAGATCTAACATATATGAAAGATCATAAACGCGCTAAATATATCTCTCGCGTTTTCCAAAATCCATTTATGGGTACTGCACCAAAGATGACTATTGCCGAAAATCTGCACATGGCTAAGCTTCGCAGCTCCTCCCGCAGCATTAGGGTTGGCTTAAATTCCTCACAATTAAAACTGTATTCCGAAGAGATCAAGCAACTAGAAATGAATCTGGAAAAACGTCTCGAAAATGTTATAGGTACTTTATCTGGTGGTCAAAGGCAGGCACTTACTTTGCTTATGTCTGTTATAACAAAGCCAAAGGTACTCTTGCTTGATGAACATACTGCCGCTTTAGACCCTAAATCAGCAGCACAAGTGATAAAGCTAACCAGAAAATTTATTAAACGTGAAAATCTGACTGCTCTTATGGTAACACACAGTATGCAGCAAGCCCTCGATCTTGGCGATAGAACTATAATGATGAACAAAGGATACATAATTGACGACATTAACTCCGAAGAAAAGAAATGGCTAACGGTAGATGATCTGCTCGATAAATTCGCTGAGCTTCGCAAGCAGGAGAAACTTACTGATGAGATGATGAATACTTTAATGAATGAGTATTTATAGAAATTAAAAAAAGAATTTAAGGACTTTACACAACTTGAATTAAATTCTATTTTTTACTAATTCCTCTTTGATAGTTTTTTCGGTCTTGATCTTCGGATTTCTTCTCATATCTAAAACAGCAACAACTATGGCATACCTTTACACTATAAAAGACCATTGCAAAACCCCAGAATTGATCCCTCCCCGACCCTCCCTTACAAGTACGGGAGGGAGTAAGCCATTGATATATAATTATCATGAAAATCTCCCCCTTTTTTAAAAGGGGGATTTTCTTCTATTTTGCAATGGTCTTAATATATGAGTATTTTGATGACATTAAGCCCTGCTTTGAGAGCATAAAAACTAAGAAATGATGGGAATAGGTAAGTAGTTACACGAAATTAATTATGACTGGTTTGAAAAAATTGAGAAAAATTTAGTGTAGATATGTTATGATTCCTATATACCATGAAATCACAATAACAGCTTTTTCCAAGGGTGCCATATTAGATTTTGCAAGGAGTGATATTGCCTTTGTCCTTCTATAAAACTCCACGCCAGATTACAAGTTCGGCACCTATCTGCCAGCTTTTCCACTTTGCATTCTCTGTCATATCGAAAAATGGGATACCTATACTAATAGCAATAGTGCTATAAGTGCTTAGCCCAAGATCAAGATCATAACCAAATTTCAATTTTGGTTGTACATAAATGGTTGTTAGGTCTGATATCCTTCCACGTGAGATAACTCTTTCAGACCAAGGGAAATAAACTGGCTTAATCACTTTCTCTGTAATCTCATTATCATTATTAACTAATAAACTGGCATATATACTAATCCCATAATGAAAATGAGTATCGGAGATATTCTTTTTCCCACCTAATTCAAGAATAATATAATTAGTTGAGGAAGACAACTCATTTTCATAGAAAAGAGTATCTGTTACTCTAATCTCGCCCATCCTATTTTTAGTAAAAGTATGTTTGTCAATAGAGTATTTCAAATTAGCATACAGCGATATGTCTGGCAAATACCAATATTCAGCAGATAATCCGAAAGCACTACCCAAACCATTCCCAGATGAAAATGAGCAGCAGTCCAAGACCTCACCTTCATCAAGACGTATTTGTCCACTATTGTCAAAATAAGTAATACCTGCATTCACTCCTATAAAAAACACAGGATAATCCATAGGTAACCGCGAAGAATATTGCCAGTTGAACCCTTGTGCATTGGCGGGTTCTATGCTAACCAATAAAAAGATCATAATTGCTAATAAGCGATAGATCATCGAGCCACCACAAATCTTTCCACATGAGTGAAGCCGCCTACTTTGAATAATATTACATATACTCCGGGTGATAGCTGAGAGCAATCAATCGCCCTCTCATAATCGCCTTTTTGCAGATGTGATGTTTCAAGAATCATTATTTTATTGCCAAAAGAGTTGAATACAGTCATTTCCACTTTGGCATCTATAGGAATATGGAAAAATATATGTCCAAATTCTGATGCTGGATTCGGTGTAAATTTCGATACGAAAACTATGTCATCGGGAAGTGGCACTGTCTTAAAGTCCAAACCGCAGATAGAATCTAGCGAAAAGCTACCATTATCTATGTTTGGGTTTAGTGCCTTTGGGCAATTTCCATCGCCAAATATAGGGTTTAAAAAAGTGATTGGAGTTGCTTTTTCATTTCCGAGATATGTAGAAAATCTCAAAAATATCAATGTATCCGAGAATCCGAAATTACTACCTGCTGGCATTTCAATACTGATTTCCAATTCTTGATCGTCAAGATTTTCCTTAATATCAATTCCTTTTGCACCGTCAGATCCGGTACCGAAACTCTGATAATCATAGAATCGTAATAAAGTATTGTTATACGAAAGTTTGGTATCAAAGGTTTTGGCTCTCCATATCCTATCCTTTTCAACTGTAATAGGAAATGTGAGTATCCTGCCAGTTTTGGATTTAAGGTCTGGCAAGGACAAATTAACTGGATATGGCTCAATACCTCTTGCCTTGAGATTAACATAAAAAGTATCAAGCGGCGGAGTGGAATTCGATACAAAAACTAACTTCCATTGGAATATAGTATCTTGTGCCTGTGCCTGTGTGGAAAAAGAAATATTGAATAATTTCTGCTCCCCTGCCTTTATTTCTAAATTATCAATATCAATATCAAAGGGTGCTGGTGGCTGTGGCTCTAAATATACATCGCTAATCATTAGATCAGTATTACCGCTATTAGCAATGAATATTGCAGTATCTCTTCTTGTGGGGCAATCGCTATGGATTACAATATTCCCAAAATCAACTGTATCGTTGGCAAAACTGATTATTGGTTCGATAGCTTTTGCTTTGATATAAAACGTAACTTTCTCCGCAGAACTTGGATAGCCGTAAATATTTCTTGCTGGAATGTCACTTTCTAATACGTATCTTGCTAAATAATTGCCTTTATTAGGAGGTGAAAAACGAAATCTGAAGCTACGCACTATTTCGGGGTTCAAATCATCACCATCGGCAAACAGCTTTTGTAGAAATGAATAACCAAAAGCAGGAATATCGTTGTTCATTTGATAGATATTTTCAGATATTGCTCCGAAGGGTATGTTCCCATCATTTCTGACTGAGACCATTACGTCTTTAATCGTACCGGCTCTCACATCTCCGAGATCAATCGTGTCTCCAACTAAGATTGCTCCTTCTGTATTGACAATACTTAGTTTCTGAAGGGCGCCAAAACCTTGAATCTTAACTTGTGTTGCGTCAGATGAATCCGGATGATCTACAGGGTGTGGCTTATATTTTAATATCATTATAGCTGAATCTGGTCCAGCATTTTCAGGATAGTATGTAAACCGCCAGTTTTTGCTCGTATCTTTTGGGAATAAGTAATCGAAACCATATCCATAAAAATTGATTTCGGCATCGGGATTAATCCTTAGGAACTGCTCTGCTTCTATACGAATATCTTTGCGTGCGAGATTCTCGGCAGACCAGATAAGTTCCAATGTTTGTGGTGGCTTAACGTAAACAGTATCAAAGTCAACAAGTTCATCATAAGAGTCAATATACTTAATAGTTTTCTTGGCTATCAATATATAATCTTTGAATTCGATTAGATCATCTTCAGTAATTGGTAGTGATACATTATCTGGATCATAAACGCCAAGTCTAACGATACAATGTTTCTTACCAGGAGGAAATGCCAATAAAGATTCTCTTGAAATGTATTTAATAACTACATCTTTTGTATTGTTAACCGCTATTAAGGATGGAATATCTCCCCGTCGAACGCTAAACTCCTGAAATTCATCAGGATAACCGCTCAACAATCTAATAGCAAAAGAAAATTCGCTTTCACCAATCTTTAGATCGCTAAATGTATTGTTGTCAATTAGGAAAGTTGTTTCCAAAGAATCATATATTTCTCTCTCTATATCTACAAGGCATAATCCCATCCTTATAGTATCAGAATTCGAAGATGGATTATCAATTATCTCTGACGAAGACGAATCAAAGATAACTATCAAGAAAATAAGGATTATACTTGCAAATAATCCTACATTCCTGCTGTATCTTATAAATACTACTTTCATTTAATATAAAACGATAAATACTTACGAATATTATCAAAAGCAAATTAAACAAATATTAAGTCCATTACAAAAATAGAAATAATTAATAAATTTTCTTGATTTTTTGCACACAAATAAAAAAATGTGTATTTTTCAGATTGATTTTTTAATAAACTGGAGTAAAGTAATGAAAGCGTTATGGACATTTATACTAATTTCAATTTTTTCTACATCCTCTCTAATCAGTAGCAGCATTGAACATCCATATTTGCCTGAAGGTTGCAAATATGAGAATGGTAATATCATTTATCCTGCAAGCTACAACATGGACAAATCAAAGGATGACAACACATTATCAGACCAATACAAATATGTGATATTCGATAACTTAGATTCTGAATTCTATGAATCTGCTTACTATAATTATATGAAGGATAACCCGGAATATTCTCAATACTCCGTAGCATTACCATTTAATGATAACACGTTTTCTCAGTATGACATCACTGATTTCGACCTCGCAATATTTGTGCTTGGCGATGCTCCCTTGAATGGACAATGGGGAACTTCAGTTATTTACGAGAAGATCAATGAAATGATTGATGGTGGAAAGAATGTTCTACTGACTGGTAGAAAAATGCTCTGGTGGGCTTTAGATGATGATCCAAATGCAGCTATGGGTAAAAACACTGAAGCAATTGATCTACTTGAGAACAAATTGGGTGTTGAATATATAAAAGATCTAAAAGTCCACAAGATAGAAGGAAATACAACTACCTGGTGGGGTTATATCATTCGTGGGCATTTCGAAGACCCAATAGGTAGATCAATTCATAAATACTGCAATATGGATTTCGAAACAGGACATGAAACATGGTCTCCTCTCGCTCACTACTTTACTGTAAACGTATTCAAAAGCCGAGATAAGGCAAAGTATCCCGAAGTAGATCATTTCATTAGAGGAAATAACGACGAAAGAAATGACACAATTGTCGGTATCCGTACAGAGATAGATGAAGCACGTATTGCATTATGGTCTATGGGTTTCGAAGCTTTCGCTGGCGATATCCCAAGAGAAACCCTGCTGCAAAGAGCTATGATGTGGCTACTGGGAAATATAGCTCCCGATGGTGCACAAATACTCGTAGAGCCATACAGCACAAATTTCGGAAGCGTTCCTGTAGGTCAGACAAGCGAGAAAACTTTTTCTATAAATAGTATAGGTAAGGAAGCATTAGAGATTACCGATGTTAGCTTTTTTATAAATGATGATGACTCCTATGAAGTATCAGAAGGCGCCCCCGAAGGAGGTAACCCTATCGTTGTGCAGCCGGGTGAGTACCATGAGATAAAAGTTGCATTTACCCCAAAAAGCCAAAAACGCTTCGAGGGATTGCTAACAATTGTATCAAATGCTCAGAACGGTCAATACAAAGATGTAAATATTGATGGAGTTGGTGGCGAAAGCGAGCAAGGACCTCAGTTAGAGACAAATGCCGACGAGAACGGAGTACTCGACTTCGAATCAATTAAAACTGCCAGTAGTAAAGATTTAGAATTAGAGATTATGAATACTGGCGATGCACAGCTACGTGTAGACCATGTTGATATAATTGATGATGAGGACGCTGCATTTTTATTCCCTCAAACTTTGGCAACACCGTTTTATGTTGCTGAAGGAGAATCAAAGACTATAAAAGTTCGTTTCGTGGGTTTGGCAGATGAAAAAGAATATACAGCAACAATAAAAATCGAAAGTAATGTCTTGAATGGGTCAACTTTTTATGTATATCTAAAGGGGAAAGTGGATAATAATACAGCTGTACTGGATATTACACTCTTGAATACAAATATTGATATGGAAATCATACCTAATCCTGCATCCGAAAGCATTTTGCTGAGATATAACTACACAGGTGAAATCCCAATAGAGGCTAACGTTTTCATCGCCGATATTACAGGAAGAAAGCTATTAGATATTGGTAATAAATTGATAACATTTGGAATTACATCGGAAACAGTTTCGGTAGATAAGTTGCCATCTGGTTGTTATTTGCTAATACTCAATACTGGATCAGATAATATATCTTTTCCTTTAATGATTGTTAAGTAAATTTAGAAAGCTATTTGGAAAATAAGGATAAGTTTTCTATAGATTATAACATCTGCCCCCTCTTCCGACATGCTATGGGATTATAGCATTGTAAAGAGGGGGCATGCCAATGATAAATATAGACTTAAAATTCCACTATTTCAATATCAAGCTTGTCTTTTATCGCACAATCTGATTTATTGTATAGATATCACATACTCCTGTATCAGGGTCATTTGACCAGGTAACTGTGCAATTGTAGTGTATTTCTTCGTTCTCACATAAAATTATTTTATTGTATGAACCAGTTAAAACACCATTCATGTATTTTGTTACTGCATAATCAATCATCTCGTTTGTTTGCGATCCGAGACAATCATTTTCAGCTCCATAAATAGCACATTCGTTGACTCCTCGACCAGTACATTGTAAAGTCTTTGTATTTGGATTTGAATCTACTTTTTTGAATCCGAACCAAGTAAAAGAAAATATCCCGTGGGTTTCGCCTCCATCAATTATAATATGCCAATCCCATTTACTTGTACAATTAGAATCCATTGGAAAAGCCATGACAAAAATAAAAAAAGCAACTACAAGAATGATCTTTTTCATAGTTTTTCTCCTAAAAAACAAATATTAATATTCAATTAATTTAAACAAAATTTAATTTACTACAAAATTGCAATTGAAGATTAATTCTTTGACAAAAATATAAACTACATTGACTAAAGGAGATACAACTATTTTATCTTTTTTCCATCCTCAGGATTTGCATTTCTCCCAAAAATTCCTTATATTTAGATTATTATATGATTCTACTTATTTGACTAAACATCTTATATATCATAGAGTTATAACAGATTCAAAGGAAAAGGAGAAAAAATATTGATTAATACATGAATGAAGGAGCTTTTCAATGATAAGAAACTTTGAAACTAAGGAAATTAATCCAGGCAAAGTAAGTGAGCGCAAAGTACAAAGCACTTTGCACAATAGCTCAACTGTAACAAAACGAAACTCGAATGCTTACAAACTGAAGTCCGAATTTGAAGAAATATTTAATGAATATCTCGAAATGCTTTGGCAATCTAACGATGATATTTACCTGCTTTTACGCCGCTCTACAAGCCCAAATATTGCAAGAGAGAAATTATACGATTACCTATTTTACTTAGAACGCGAAATTTTTGATATAGATAACGATTTACACATTTTAGAAAAATCTATTCAACGCGACGCTATTAATGTCTTTAAAAGTATTCTCGGTCCCACTAATGAAAAAACTATAGGGTATTCGGATATTGATACACTTTGGAAGTTAGCAAATAACCATGAAGATATCATGATACATACGCTTTCTGTCGGCTTTTTGATGGAATTTATCAAGCTGTTCGGAGCTGTTGCTGGTAAATCATATATTTATAGATTCGATGATTCTGACAAACTAAGCGAACCAGAATTTCTAAGTTTGAACGGAAGGGAAGCTGCTTTAGCTCGCACTGAGGCACTTGACGACCTTGCTTCGGCAGCAACTGAGTATTTCCATAAGTTTCCTTCGGGACTTGAGGAAAACGTAATCGAGAAAAGAAAAGATAACAAAACAAGAATACTCGAATATTTCAATGGCTCAGATGAAGACTGGAACAATTATAAATGGCATCTTCGCAATGTAATTCGCACTGCTCAGCCGTTAATTGATCTTCTCGATATGAATGATAAGCAAAAGGAAGCAATCAAAAAAGCAGTTGCCAACAGTTTGCCATTTGGTATAACTCCCTACTACCTTAGTTTGATGGACAAAGATAAAAATAGCCAATACGATCACGCTATTCGACAGATGGTTTTTCCATCTCGATACTATGTGGATAAAATTTCTGAATATAGAGCAATGAGAGAATATAAATTCGATTTTATGGGCGAGCATGATACATCACCTATTGATCTCGTTACCCGCAGATATCCGCATATAGCTATCTTCAAACCATTTAACACTTGCGCTCAGATATGTGTTTACTGCCAAAGGAACTGGGAAATAGATCAAGTCTTAGACCCCAAAGCTCTTGCTTCAACAGAAAAAATAAACAAAGCTCTGGCATGGTTCGACGAGCATAAAGATATTGGCGAAGTGCTTGTAACTGGTGGCGATCCTTTGGTGATGAAAGACAGCCGCTTAGAATATATACTAAAAGAGCTTGCAAAAAAAGATCATATTTACAGAATACGCCTCGGAACGAGAACTCCTGTGGTTTTGCCAATGCGATGGACTGATAATCTAATTAAAATAATTAGCGAAATACATAATCCACCAAAACTCGAAGTTTCTGTGGTAACTCATTTCATTCATCCTTACGAGATAACTCCAGACGCTCTAAAAGCTGTTCAGAAGATTCGCAAGGCAGGCATAAGTTGCTACAACCAAGAAGTTTTTACTATAAATAACTCCAGACGCTTCGAATCAGTTAAGCTAAGAAGAGACCTTAAATCTATAGGCGTTGATCCGTATTACACTTTCAATATGAAAGGAAAAGACGAGACCAAACAAATGATGGTACCAATTGCAAGATTGCTTCAGGAAAGAAAAGAGGAAGCACGTCTCCTACCGGGTCTCGACCGAACAGACGAGCCAGTTTTCAACGTACCTCGCCTTGGGAAAAATCACTTGCGCGCAATGCAAGACCACAGAATTATAGGCATCAAACCTAATGGATCGCGAGTCTATGAGTTTCATCCTTGGGAGAAGAACATAGACGCATTGCCACCATACAATTACACTGATGTACCTATCTATAATTATCTGGAAGAGCTTGCCAAGCGAGGCGAAAATCCAATGGATTATAGGACTATCTGGTATTATTATTAAGGGTATTTTTAATGGAAACACCACCTTGCCCACTCTTACTAAGATGGGGTAAGCAATTAATATAAAGATTTGAACTGACACCCCCTCATAAAAGAGGGGGTTTTTTTCCTACATTTCTACATTCCAAATTACATATACCTGTGAATCTCGCCATCCTGCTTGATAAATTCTGGCTGAAATTCCACAGTGTCACGTCCAAAGCATACGCCGAGAGCTTCGTAGAATGCTATCTCGTTAATATCCACGAAACGCTGCTTAATGGCTTCTTCTGTGGGTATATAAGTTACTCTTTGATGCTCGACTCCAACAACCGTTACACCCTTTATGCCATTTTTCATCAGTAATACAGCAGCACCACCACCTTGCTTGCCAAATGATACGTCATAAGTAGTTGTTTCGCCTGCTCTAACCAAATGCCCTAAAGCAATTTCACGAATTTCAGGCCACATATAAATATCTTTTACGTAGATACCTTCCTCTTTTAGTATCATTTCCCAATCTCCATCTTGCTTCATATAATGTTCGAGTTGTCGGCGAATAAACTGACCTGCTCCTGTTAGTTTCTGGTGTCCGAAAGAATCTTTGCGATCAGGGTCGGTAAAAAGCTTGCCTTCTTTGTCTGTAATACCTTCTGCTGTAACGATGATATAAGTCGAACCTTTAACATCGCTTGAAAGCAATCGGCTAAGATATGTATGCTTAAAATGCTTATAAACTACTTCATAATCCACAGGTATTTCCGGTATCAAGATACAGTCTGCATCGGCACCTATTCCACCACGAAAAGCAGTATGCCCGGCATATCTCCCAAAAACTTCAATTATCAAAGCTCTATTGTGAGTTAAGCCAGTGGTTCTAAGATCAGAAGTAAACTTTGAGATACGATTTACAGTAGAATCGCCACCAACGGAATATGTCTGAAGGTCTAAGTCCATAGTTTTAGGTACATGAACACAATCAATACCATTTTGTACAAGATCAACAACAACCGAACCAGTGTCATCACCACCGGCTATAATCAATCCATCAATTTTGTGCATTTTTAAGCCGTCTCGAATCACATTATATTTATTTGGGTCTTTGATCTTAGATATCTTAACTCTTGAGTGGCCTGCCTCAGACCCTGCCACATCTGAATTTATCCTATCTGCTCTATTGAAATCAATAACTACCGGATCTAAATCCTTTAAATTATATAATCCTGCATAACCATTAGGTATTAAACATATTTCAATATTAAGATGTTGAGCCATACGTGCTGCTCCATTAATTACAGCATTCAACCCACCACAATCTCCACCGCTTGTTATCACTCCAAGTTTCTTGATCTCGCCCATTTTTACTCCTGAAAATATATAATCATAAATATTCACTAACTAATTGAATTTGCAAATTTAAGGAAATATGCGAATTAAGAAAAGTTAAAGTGATATATTTGAGAATATTTGATAACAATAATTAAATTTTGGATTATATTGTTTTTTTCATAATTTTGTTTAACAAAAGTTTGGTTGTTTTTTTATGAACCCTTAAAGTGGAGGTTAGACATGGCTTTGATTATAACTGATGAATGTATCAACTGTGCGGCTTGCGAACCAGAATGTCCGGTAGAAGCTATTTCCGAAGGAGATGATATTTTTGTGATTGACCAAGACAAATGTGTGGAATGCGAAGGACACTTCGACGAACCACAATGCCAGGAAGTATGTCCTGTTGATTGCTGCGTACCTGCAGAATAATATCTTATTCATCGAATATTTGAAATTAGATACAAAAAAGCCGTTGGTTCATTCAACGGCTTTTTTATTTATTACATTCAGTACTTATTTTTTATACAATCCTCCTCCACACAAACCAGCCACCAACACCAGCGAGCAAGCCGATGAAGGCGATCACTGCCCATTCGGAGAGAGTTGGGATGATATGTCCATTTACTAAAGCTCTAAGAATAGGAGTATTAGGATATGGAGTGAAGCCCTCTTCAACTTTGACATAATCACCCATTACCCAAACATTCTCAAAATCGAAGCAGGGGAAATTTGCCGGATTTGTCATCTGCGATGGATTTAGTTGGATTATATTTACATTGTCACCTAAAGCGCCTATATCATCAAGATTAGCTCCCTCAAAACCCCAAAAACAGCAAGAAAGACTGCCTAATACATATTCTCCAAGGAATCCACCAACATTGGATGGTCCATCAACACTACCAGCAGCATAGCAGTTTTCTATTGATCCACCGTAATAATAAGCACAGAAACCACCTGCATAATTATTTTGAGTTTCTACATCACCAGTTGCACTGCAATCCTTTATTGTTCCATCTGAATTATCAGCACAGAAGCCGCCTGCAAAATACTTATTAGTTTCTACATCGCCTGTTGCGCTACAATTTTGTATTGCTCCATTGGAATTTAATGCACAGAAACCACCTGCATAATCATCATTAGCTGTTGCGTCACCTGTTGCGCTGCAATTCTGTATTGTTCCATTATTCTTTCCACAGAAACCACCTGCATAATCATCATTAGCTGTTGCATCACCAGTGGCACTACAATTCTGTATTGTTCCATTATTCTTTCCACAGAAACAGCCGACATAATCGTCACCTATAGCATTTACGTTATTAAGAATAAGATTCTGAACATTATTATCAATAATTCCGAAGAAGCCAATATAATCTTCAGTTGACTTATTTATATCAATATTGGAAACCTCATTACCCATGCCATGGAAAGAACCGGTAAAACTAATTGTTGAGTTTCCAATAGGATTTGGATTTGAACCAGTCCAGCCACTATACCCATTACAGTCAATGTCTTGTGTTACAATAAAATACTCACCCCAATCCCCAGTAGTGGACATCAATTCATCAATATCGTCAGGTGTTGAAAGTTGGTATGGATCCCCAGCAGAACCGTCTCCACCTGAATAGGTACCCGAGAATAGTTTTGTTACAGAAACCAAAAAGAAAATAATAGCAAATAATTTGATGGATTTCATAGTTGCTCCAAATAATAAAAATATTCAATACAAAGGCATAAGATACAATATAAAAAAAGTCTAAAACAAAGCAAGTTTTAGACTTATTATGAATCAAATTTAATTTAATAAAAAATTTTTAAACCAATCTCCTCCATACAAACCAACCACCAACACCAGCAAGCAAAACAACAAAAGTTATCACTGCCCATTCGGTGAGAGTGGGGATGATATTATTCTGGTTAACAAACACTCTTAACAATGGACTCAAATAGTCAAATGGAGAAACATCTGTGCCACTAACCCAAGTATTTTCAAAGTCAAAGCAGGAGAAATTAGATGGATTTTGTAATTCTAAGGGTGTAAGCTGTGTTATATTTGCATCATCACCGTTATTGCCAATATCGTCGAGTGTAGATCCCTCAAAACCCCAGAAACAGCAAGTAAGTGTTCCTGATACATAGTTTCCAAGAAATCCGCCAACATCTGACACCCCATTAACAGTACTTGCAGAATAAGAACTTTCAATCGTACTATTTTCTAAAATTCCACAGAAACTACCAACATTTGAAGTTCCTTTTATATCACCAGTAGTATAGCAATTTTTTTACTAATGAATTGGTATAATTATATCCACAGAATCCGCCAATATTTGAAGTCCCTTCAATATCAGCTGTTGCATAGCACTCTTCAATTGTTCCCCAATTGATTCCAGAGAATCCGCCAATTTCACTGAATCCTTCAACATCAGCTGTTGCATAACAGTTTTTAATTAATGAAATTTTATAATTATATCCACAGAATCCGCCAGTCGATCTGGTGCCACTAACAGTAGCAGTAGCATAACAGTTTTCAATTGTGGCATAATGAATATAACCAGAGAATCCGCCAACACGATCGTATCCTTCAACGTCAGCAGTAGCATTACAGTTTTCTGATAATGAATAGAAAGAATTAGATCCACTGAAACCACCAACAAAATTGTTACCCTTAACATCAGCAGTAGCATAACAGTTTTCTACTAATGAATAGAAAGAAATAAGCCCACTGAAACCACCAACAAAATAGTCTCCTTCGACATCACCAGTGGCATAACAGTTTTCAATTGTGGCATAAAGATAACTATAACCATAGAAACCACCAACGTAATATGCCCCTTTAATATCAACATTTTCAATGCTAAGATTACTAATTGATGCTCCACTTATGAAGCCAAAAAATCCTTGATAATCACTACCTGGGTTATTAATTGTTAAGTTGCTGATTACATAGCCATTACCATTGAAATTACCTGTAAATCCTGGAGACGGGTTGATACCTATTGGAGATACCGTAGCTCCAGTCAAATCTAAGTTAGATTTTAACTCAATATAATCATTCCAGAAATTACCATCTCCAGGATCAGTGGCGTTTGCCATTATTTCTTCGAGGTCGGAAACTTCATCAATTATCCATGGGTCGCCGGCTGTGCCACTACCAGTCAGGATTGCAAAAGTATTTGTAGTAATAAAGCAAAACAAAGCGATGATAAGGAGCAAGTATTTTTTCATAATAATTATTTTAAATCAAATAATAGGAAATACAATTTATATTAATATAACATTTTTATTAGTATTGACAAAATAATTAAATATAATTAATAATAAATCGATACTATATGTTTGTGAGTATTTCCTGAAAATCAACTTTTGTTTCAAGTAAAATGTTCCACACTTCGAAAGTATGGAAAATCTGAATTATAGAACTACAAAACAATAACGAATTTCAAATTTATATAGATTAGTTCATATTTACAAAAAAAATGGCGAATACTATCCGCCATTTTTTAAGAGATATTTTTGTATCAACGTCAATTTTTAGCTATGAAAGCATTGGGAAACACAACATCTTCCCCATTGTCAAAATATCCGATGTAAAACCTGGAATCATCTGTTTGCTTTCTACGGGATTTGTCATAAGTAGTTGGAACCATAAGATAAGCAAAGTCATAAGGATTGCTTTTGCTGTACTCTTCATACTTCTCTACTGCCTCGCAGAAATCATTTGTGGAATCAATTATAACAACAGATGTAATAGGCAGGCATGCCAATGGTTTATCTAAGGAATATGCCATAATATAACTCTCGCTGCTATCAGTAAGCTCTGCAGCTTTATTAGGCAAGAATCCTTCTATTTTGACCTGTGGCAATCCTATCCCATCTATTTCAGTTGCTACATTGTAAGATAGATCAATGATCCTTTTACGTATAAATGGACCACGATCGTTGATTCTAACAAAACTTGATATATTTGTCTCCAGATTCGTTACTTTCAAAATTGTACCAAAAGGTAATTTCTTGTGTGCTGCTGTGTAAGCATACATATCGTATATTTCGCCATTTGCTGTTTTTCTATTGTGAAACTTCTTACCATAATAAGAAGCTGTTCCTTCTTGCTCGAAGAAAATACTCGAGCCAATATTGAGTGTGTTGATCCTACTGATGATGTCATCAAAGCCGTAAATACCTACAGCAGCATATTCTTCACCAATATCTTCAGCATAAGCTTTTTCGTTATCATGGAATTTAACTAAAACTATGACAACAAATAAAGCAATTACTAAAAAGCTGGCAGATAAAAGCCGGTTCCATGCTAATAATCTTCCAAACTTATTAATACTCTCGCCTAACTTGTGCATTTGAGATCTTTGAACCTCATATATGTAAAACATAATAATTTATAGTACTTCACTAAATTCAGTTCGCTTAAGACGCAGATATTCTAAATTAATTGAAAAAAAATAAAAATATTTTCTCTGAATATATATAAATCTATGTATACCAAAGGTTTATCATAAAATAAATATTTTTTAACTATAGCACCTATGCTATCTATGATAGTGCCATATATTGATATAACTATATTATAAATCCAGCTCTTATGTAGAAAATACCACCTGTGTAGGTATTTCTTCCATACAAATTTACAGTATATTCAAAACGAGAGTAGAAATTATCGAAGTAAATGTCGAACAAAGCACCAACTTTGAGCAGGTCCTGCTGAATAATAGTATGTCTTGGATTAAAATTAGGTGCATCATCCATATTGCCAAATGATTGATAGTATCTGCCATAAACTCCCAGTGCCGTGCCAGGGACAGTCTTCAAGCCAGCTTCAAGATCGAATATCATCTGATCTGCAAGCTCTTCATCTCTATAATTATATGTAACAGCAGCTTCTATCCATGATTTATCAAAGTGCATTGCCCCACCGAGT
>Ga0272443_10001791_pt1 | contig 29567 bp, 41 predicted proteins | sample SSMAcet12_FD_193581 | JGI IMG/M metagenome (GOLD analysis project Ga0272443, IMG submission 193581) | Marine sediment archaeal communities from Little Sippewissett salt marsh, Falmouth, MA, United States - SSM-Acet-12 | ecosystem: Environmental > Aquatic > Marine > Wetlands > Sediment ... | reverse complement strand
ACCCGGAGAGGCGGGCCATCTCGGAGATGACCGCCAAGCCCACATGCCCGATGCTCGCGTTGGAATCCTGTTCAACCCGGGTGATTTTCACTCGCCAACCTCCTTTCACCCTCTGGGTGAGAAAAAAATGTAAATTGCATTGGCGAGTTAATATATTGTAATCACTGGAAATAGTCAATAACCAAATTGCATGTTGACGGCAAAACAACAGCAACTTTTTCACGGATTTAGGGTATATGACAGGGGACAAATTCGCCCAAGAAATTTTCTCCATTAGGCCCGACATTCCCATTATCCTTTGTACTGGGTACAGCAAGCGCATATCGAATGTGAAGACCGAGGGAATGGGGATTCGAGCACTTCTGATGAAACCACTGACACAGCATGAGCTTGCCAAAACAGTACGACAGTTGCTAGATGAAGAAATATAGCAACATTTTGAATAGTTAATTCAAAAATTCCGGGATCTCGTTCAATCGCATCTTGCTCTACGATTTATGAATCAAGCCTTAAATGATAAAAACAACCCATTGATGGATTATGAGAACTCTCCACTTTTTTATACAGATTATTGAGATATACCCGGATCGGGCCTTCATACACCAATGTGGTGATTGCTACGAAACCGAATGCGAACGGGATGAAAATACGATCGATCCAGATGGCAATCGGATTCTGCCAAATTTCCCGGGGCAGCGGACCTTCCGCACCGAGAAGAATTTGGTTCAAGAAAAAGACCCCGATGAGGTTTGCCAAGGCGTTAGCGCCAAGCATCTCATTTTTTATGTGGATCGGCTCCAGTTTTGCCATGGACCATTTCCCTTTCGTTTTCGGCCTCACCGGACCTGTCCGGTTATTAAAAAATCGGAAAGCCGGGAGCCGGTGACTTTTAAGGAAGGTCATCAATGACGAAATATAAATAATACCAGGTCACCGCTGGAATTAGCTCAAATAATAATGCCCATACTTCAACCTGGCGGGATCGTTAGCTTCGGATTTCGCCCATGCATTGGCCGCGAAACCGCTCTCTGCATCCGGACCCTTATCGGCGAATACATACCATCCATGTCATCACCCTCTACGGTAGACACTGAACTTTAACACGTCTGAGAAGATCACTGCAATTGATGCGGTCGTGAGGGTTTCTTGTCGGTAATCCCCTGCATTCCTCTTGTCTCACGCATCCCTCGAATTTCCCCGCGAACCAACCCTAACAAGTCCCGCCCCCCACCATCACCAGCATACCTCCCGCCTTCCTGATCCTTCATCCATCCTCATCCATCCTGAACTGATGTTGAACTTTTGATAGGATCGTGTACAATCGTTTTCCCGTTCATTCAAAAATTTTCGTGAGATATTTCCCCCCGGCGGGCTCAACATTTGAAATGGTTGATGACGATTTCGAAAAGTTGATGCGCGAACTGAAGATCCGGCAGGTATCGGCCTCCTGGATGACCTGGGCTATTACAACGAATTCAGGAACGTTTCAGGGGACCTGATCCAGCTCTATCAAAAAGCCTGCGAAGAGGAATCGGATATGGGAAGATTCGAAAAGCTGGCCATGGACTTCTGCGATAACACCGGCTGGTTCGGTTTTAACGCGGTTATCGAGCTCGAGCGATTGTTCGACCATGATTCTGAGAAGGGAAGGCGATCCGTAAAAGCATGAATGCCCAAGCCTCACAGCCTGAAGTAGTTACCTTCTAACGCCCGATTTCGGTATGGCTTCGACTCTGCGACGACACTACAGGAACCCTGCTGCCATGAAAGACCACCACCTCGAATGGACCAAACCGACACTGAATATCCGCTGCTGGGCCTGCGGCGAAATCCTGGTTTCGCTCTCAGCCGACCAAGGCCCGATTGTTTTCAACTCATCAGTGGACCACTTCGAAATCACCTGCCCTATCTGCAACGGGACATGCGAGTATTCGTTCTCAGCTGATGATGAGGACTGCCTTCTTCAAGCACATGCCTGGGACCCGGACATTGACGGGATTGAATTCAAAGGCGAAGGCGAGCCAGGTGCAGCCGGTGAACTCCGTGATCTACTCCGGCAATACAAATCCAGGCTTCTGACGGACCCACCGCACCCGGACCTGTTTGAAAAAGAATTCAGGACGGTCACTGATTACCTGGAATACCTGGCCAAACGGGGCCTTGATCCGAAGAACAAATCAAAACAGATCATCGACCATTACATTGAAGATTTCCGGGCAGAGGAAGACCTCTCGCTCCACCGCGAGAAGGTATTTCGCCGGGCGATTAACCGCTTCTACCGGTTAATCGAGGAAGGAAAACAATCGAAATGAAGTGAAGATTGGAGCTGCTTGCTTGATTACTTTTTCATCAGACAGCACACTGCTTATTGAATCTTTAAAAATCAACGTATCCAGTTTCCTTGCTCTTACCATCGCAATAAGTGGAATAGTCGCATCTGGTTGACCCTGCCTTTCTAAGTAAAGCGTTTTCACTTCAAAAGGCAGGGCAGGCGTTTTAAAAAGCATGGTATGGGCTCACGTACCGCAGAAGGTTCTGTAGGGAAGCGTCGAAGCAGGCGGTGGAAGGTGATAGCCAGCCTGTTCAGGCGGAGCCTGGTAGGGTTTAGAAAGAAACCCCAACAGTTTTTCCATGACCGTAAAGTCGGCCCGCTCAACGGCCGCTGCCAAGGCCTCCTCCACCCGGTGGTTGCGAGGTATGACCGCCGGATTGTGCGCATTCATGAGCTTGCGGGATGCCTCCCAGAAATCGGGTTGCCGTTTCAGTCGGGCCTGCCAGCGGTCGAACCATTGCCTGAAATCCCGGCTACGGAACATGGAAGCCTCCGGCAAGGAACGAGACGCCAAGTCTCGGAAGGTGTTGGTGAAATCCGCCCCGTGCCGGTGCATGCAATTAAGCAGTTCCTCCACCAGGGTGCCGTCATCCACTTCCTGGGTCAAAAGTCCAAGCTTTGCTCGCATGCCAGCCAGCCAGTCACGTCGGAATGTTTCTGAAAATCCAGAGATTGCCTCGTTTGCCATCGATACAGCCTCTTGCGGAACCTCGTGAATCAGCGGCAGCAACGTCTCGGCAAACCGGGCAAGGTTCCATTGGGCAATCTGCGGCTGCCGGCTATAGGCGTATCGGCCGTTGTAATCGATGGAACTGAAAACGGTATTAGGATCATAGGCGTCCATAAACGCGCAGGGGCCGTAATCGATCGTTTCACCGGAAAGTGCCATGTTGTCCGTATTCATAACACCGTGTATGAAACCGACCAGCAGCCAGCGAGCTACCAAGAACGCCTGCCGCTCCATGACGGCCCCGAGCAGGGCGAGATACGGATTCCTGGCCTCCGCCAAGTCAGAAAAGTGGCGATGGATGGTGTAGTCGGCCAGTGTGCGGACTCCGTTGGGATTGCCATTCGCCACAGCATACTCGAAAGTTCCCACACGGATGTGGCTGGCCGCAATACGGGTGAGGATCGCCCCCTGCAGGACGCTTTCACGAAACACTGGTTCACCAGTGGTCACCACCGCAAGGCTACGCGTCGTGGGTATGCCTAAGGCGTGCAGGCCTTCGCTGATGATGTATTCCCGGAGCATCGGGCCCAGAGCCGCGCGCCCGTCCCCCTGCCGCGAAAACGGGGTTTTGCCGGAACCTTTGTACTGGATATCGAAGCGCTCGCCTCTCGGTGTCACCTGCTCGCCCAGCAATATGGCTCGCCCATCACCGAGCATGGTGAAAGAGCCGAATTGATGCCCTGCATAAGCTTGAGAGAGAGGCTCAGCCCCCTCGGGGATCCTGTTTCCCGAAAAAACAGCAGCGCCCTCTTCGCCCTTCAGAGCTTCGGGGTTCAGCCCTAAATACTGCGCCAGTGCGACGTTGAAAACCACGAGTTTAGGTGCACGCACAGGTACTGGATTCAGCCGGACATAGAAAGCCTCCGGCAACCGCGCGTAGCTATTATCGAAGTTCCACCCCGCTGCCGGGCTGCCTTGTTGAACGCTTGGCGTCATAGAATCTTCCCAACCAGTAAAATAATCTATATTAGTTCAATAAAAAATTGAGCCGAAAGAACTGGAAGTCAAGAGGAAGCTCATGTAAAATTACCCTGTAAACGGTTTAAGCGAATTTGGGTATCTTGGGGGAAGATATGCGAGACTGAATGTATGGATGATTGACAGGATGGGTGAGGCCCATAATCATTTTTGCCCCTCGCGGCAAAAACATCTAAGCTTAGAGGCGGACACCTTTTAATCGGAGAATAAAATGAATAAACAATGGAAATATAACAATTATGAAATTCAAGAGGGACTAAAACCTGGAAGCAATAAGTTTAGATATTTTTTTATCGTTTCTGAAAACAATAAGAAAAAGAGCAATTATTGTGTTTGGATAAAAGATGAAGCATTATCCCATTTTGATGAATCTAATAATTTTGATACGATCATCTCTTCTCAAAGAGAAAACTGGATCGATTGGATTAAGGAAAAAATTGACACACAGGATTTTCAAAATCGGGCATTAGTATTTGATAAGGCCGGAAAAACAGAGATCAATTTATCAGAAATGGATGCACATATTACCATGGATTAGAGAACTCATAAAGCTTTGCATATAGCCTCTATTTTTTTCATTTATCCAAAACTCCCATGTTCCAGTTGTAGCTTCAACGTCCCGTGACGAACCCTCAGGAAAGGCCGTCCGGAGGCGGATCGAATCTTCAGCCGGTCCGTACCGACGTCCGGTGTACGCGGTCACCTTTCCCGGCAGGCGTACCCGCCCGGTATCCCGTGTTTTGAATACACGATCTGCCAGAGCTGGTTTCGCCGTGCCCGGAAGCTCCCGGCGCACGAGAGCAGGTAATAGGTCCACATACGGTGGAACCGGTCGTCGTATTGATCCTGGAGCTCGTCCCATTTTTGCGTGAAATTGCGGTGCCAGGCCGTTAGCGTGGGGTCGTAATGGGAGCCGAAGCTGTGCCAGTCCTCGATCACGAACATGCCCTGCGATGCAGTCATTGGTTTCTCGAAGATCCCGGCAGTCCTGGAGTGCGATGCGCACGTCCAGGCCTCTGCAGCCCCGGCAAACACCGCCTGCTCCCGGGATACCGTGATCCCGTGAACCGTGGCCCCGTGGGGGGCTGCTGCAAACTTGGCAAATCCGCCCCAGCCGCACTCTTAAGGACATTGCGGCCTTCATAGCAGCCATGCTTATTTAAACTGATTGCTGTCAAAACCAGTTCGGGTTCAACACAAACTACAAATTTTCCAGAGTAAGGCTTTTCCGGATCTTCTCCGCGCTGAGCACAAAACTCTAAATATTCGTCCACAGACTCCTGAAAAGCATGGCGTAACCCATCAACGGTTTCGCCTTCGAATGTGATAACATCACGCAAATTAATGACTTCACCGTGGAAGATAAATAGCTCGTACATCATTCAGGGCCACCCGAACTCGTGATCCTTTTCCTTCAGAGATTTCAGCGCCCAGAGCCTGGAATAACTTACGAGTGAAACGTCAAAATTCCCGTGGCCATTTCATGGAGGTGTGCATGACTCGCAAAATACAAATAACCCCCTCTTTTTCCATGTAGGGCAATATATAGGGAAGGCCTGTTATGATGAGTTCGCGAGTACCCGAAAACCTCCCGGGACGCCCCATTCCGGGCTGATCTACAAGCAATTGAGACGCATCCCAGATTTTTTTGGCAACACCGGATGCGGCCGTTGGATTATCCGCCGCAATATATTCCACTGCGTCTTCGAGGTTATCAAGCGCCTTTTGCGTCCATCTAACCAACATTTACGCCGTGCTTTCGGAATCGGTATCTGACCTCTTCAGGAGTTGCAATCTCGCCCCGAGACACCTCATCAATGCCTTTTCGCACCTCTTGAATATACCACTCTTCATAATCAAGAAAGCGCTCTATGGCTTCCTTGATCACCCAGGAACGAGAGCGTTTTAATTCCGTGGCCAAGCCGTCAATGCGGCTTAAGATATCCTCATCCATCCGAACTGTTGTTGCTTTCATCTTCACCTCCTTAATATTCTATATGAATACATCCGAATACAAAAAAAGCAACTTCATTTTTGCGCTCCAGAATCCCTGTGACAATCCTGCCCTTCGCAAGCTTTTCAGGGCGGGGAAGCTGACCCAGTTCAAAATCCTGGAAAAGGATATCATCGATGAAATCATTTTCATGCCGCAACATCCAAGACACCGATTGATGCTTGAGCTCATAGCACGCAGTGGCATGAGGGTCGGTGAGGTTCTGAAACTTAAACCCATGGATACCGAGGATCGTAAGGCCATCATCAGAGATCCCAAGAGCGGCAGAGAGGCCGAAGCAGGATTCCTGCCACAGAATGTGGCCGACCGGCTCAGAACATATCTCAGAGAAAAAGAAATCAAGCCCGACAACAGGATTTTTCCGCTGACATATGCCGCTGCCAAGCTGATCGTCAAAAAAGCAGGGCATGTGATCGGCGTTCATGTCAGGCCGCATTCGATGATCTGCACGTATAAGGATGGAGTGACTAAAGCCGGACTGGGCGCCGGGACTCGTTCCGTCTTTTCTTTCACTGGATTGATCGCAGATTAGCGTCAGGCTTTGTTACGTATAGCTTATCGAAGTCTTGACAAAGTGAAGGTCGTGGAATCTGCAGTATGGGAATGCTATCATAGAAGAGGCAGTTTCCTGGAAATAGCCTGGGCCGCAGGGATCAGCAGGTCCCCGACTGCGTCCACGTCCTTCGATCTTTGCGTCGAGATGTCGACCCCCGCCTCGGCTATGGCCCTCACCGCCCTGGGATCCACCCCTTTGGGCTTCACGCCGGCCGAGTAGGCCGAAAAAAGGTCTCTCTTCAGGCGGTTCGTCCAGGCCTCGGCCATCTGGCTCCTGCAGGAGTTGCCCGTGCACAGAAACAGGATGCTGGTCTTTTTCATGCCCTCATGTCTCCGTTCCCTCCGTGGTTGATCTCAGGTACTTCAGGTACTCCTTGGTCAGGACGTATGCGTACTCCCGCCGGACCGATTCGGACGACGGGATGTAGTTCTTTGCCGCTTCCAGCCTCCGGATGATCTCTTCGGCCATCTCATCGGTCGCGTCTATCCCCTCAGAGAAGAGCTCGGCCATGATGCCGTCCAGGCCCGTTACAGCGACCCTTGTGTCATCGGGAAACGTCAGCGTGCGCCGGCCGCCGGCCGGCGTGTCAGGAGGTCACCCGTCCTTTCATCCCTTCTCCCGGTTCTGGTGTTCGCATTGGTTGTTCGGCGTCCTCTGCTTTGGGTCATGCAATGGGATCTCTTCGTCTCGTGCCATGATATACCTCTCCGAAAACGCTCAATCTCTCATGTAGGCCACCAGCGTCCTCGCCTGCCCAAAATGTTCAGCCGCCCGCCTCAAGGCTTGCACGTTACGTGGCAGACCCCGGTCGGGGTTTCCACGGCATAGGGGAAGTACTTGCGCTTGAGCCATAGGGCCACGTTCACCAGGGAGATGAGCACCGGCACCTCCACCAAGGGTCCGATCACCGCGGCAAAGGCCTCGCCCGAGTCGATCCCGAACACGGCAACAGCCACTGCAATTGCCAGCTCGAAGTTGTTGGAGGCGGCCGTGAAGGAAAGCGTGGTGGTCTGCTCGTAGGTGGCTTTGAACTTCATGGAGATGAAAAAGGTGATCAGAAACATGACCAGGAAGTAGATGCACAATGGAACGGCGATGCGGACCACGTCCAGGGGCAGCTTGACGATGTACTCGCCTTTCAGGGAAAACATCACCACGATGGTGAACAGCAGGGCGATCAGCGTAATGGGGCTGATCCTGGGTATGAAGCGGTCATGGTACCACTGCTCCCCGTTGGTCTTGAGCCCGATGATGCGGGTGATCAGGCCCGCGATGAACGGAATCCCGAGGTAGATGAAGACGCTCTCGGCGATCTGCCCGATGGTGATGTCGACCACAGCTCCCACAACCCCGAACCATCCCGGCATAATGGTGATGAAGAACCAGGCGTAGACTGAGAAGAACAGCACCTGGAAGATGGAGTTGAAGGCCACCAGCCCCGCGCAGTACTCGGCGTCCCCCTTGGCCAGGTCGTTCCAGACCAGGACCATGGCGATGCAGCGGGCCAGCCCGATCATGATCAGCCCCACCATGTACTCGTGATAGCCCGAGAGAAAAGTAATCGCCAGCAGGAACATCAGGATCGGACCGATGATCCAGTTCTGGACGAGCGACAGACCCAGGATCTTGACGTCCCGAAAGACGAACCCCAGCTTTTCGTAGCGCACCTTGGCCAGAGGCGGGTACATCATCAGGATCAGGCCCACGGCGATGGGGATGTTGGTGGTGCCCACCTGGAAGATATGGATGAAGTCCCGCACGCCGGGATACAGATACCCGCCGAACACGCCCACCGCCATGGCCAGGAAGATCCACAGGGTGAGGAAGCGGTCCAGAACGCTCAATTTCTTGAGGGTCGATTCGGTCATCTTGTGTTCTCCCTTGGATCCATCTCGTCCCGGACTAATGCCTTTGTAGACGCAACCTGTGCGACAGGCACCGGCCCACCCCACGTGGTTTCGGTCTCGCAGTTACTCCATCATGCCTTTCATCATGGTACGCATCCTCTCCATATCCATGCCTTTCGATTTCACCATGGTCATTATTCGTTATGGCTGCGTCCGTTTCTCTCTCCCGGCCCCCTCCCGGCTTCAGGCAGCCTCCTCGAGCTGCGCTTTTCCCAGGAACGTCCGGGTAAACAAGTAAACCGCAGGGATCAGGAAGAGCCCGTCCCGGATCACATACCAGACCATGGGGGCGTCGCCCGTGACGTCAGCGGCCGTGCTGAAGCAACCGCAGTGGATGTCCAGACCGCGCGCCAGGTTGAACACCATGGCACCCAGGAAGACCACCATGAGACCGGTGACGATGAGCACGCTCCCCTCCTGAAAAAGTCCCAGAACCAGAAAGACCCCCAGGACGAGCTCCAGCCAGGGAAGCACGAGCGCGGTCGGATTGATGAGGAAGCCGGGAAGGATCTGGTAGTTGTAGACCGCCTCTGCGAGCGACGCCGGGTGGGCGATCTTGTCGATGCTTGCATACATGAACACCGCCCCCAGGATGAGGCGCGCCGACAGGGCCCAAACCCCGTCCCGCTTCCAGGTCCTTTTCAGAAAATCCGTCACGCCGGCCATCAGCAGAACCTCAGCAATACGGGTTACAGGAAGCACGATTCTCGAAACCGGCCCGGGCCTCCCCGCCGGTGGGCAGGCCCGCCTCCCGCCACCGCGTCCAGCCGTTGATGAGGACCTTCACATTCCGGTAGCCCATGGCCATCAGCTCCCGGGCCAGGTCCTCGCTCAGGGAGCACTGCTCCCCGTCGCAAAAACCGCCCCGGTTTTCCCGGCACGCTGGTGAACCGGACCACGTAAGAGCGGCCTTTTTCGACCTCCCGAATCTCGTACCGGACCCTGCCTTCCAGCCTGGAACGATCCGCTTCGATCTGAAGGGGTTTCTCGAGCCCCGCCTCGATCTTCACGTTCAGCGAGAGCTCCTGATCCGCCTTGCCCCGAAGAATCACAAACCGTGGAATGACGGTGATGGGAACCCGGACGAACGCCTTGACCCCCAGTTTGAAGCGGGACTTGGTCACGGCCGGCGGGTCCTCGAAATACTCGAAGCCTCCCAGAACCGCATTCAGATAGGGAAGCACCTCCGTGATGTCCTGTTCCAGGCGGGCGATGCAGTGGACGGACTGAAAGCCGGGGTTGCACTCCGGCCTGAAGATCTCCTTGGTGTATCCTTTGAGCAGCATGCCTCCCCCGATCGCTCTATGTGACGGAGACAAAGGGATTGACGATGAAATACGCCCCCAGGAGCGCGATCACCACGCCCGCTCCTTTTCGAAACCAGTTTCCCGCCCCCTGCCAGGCGCTGTTCTCCATGACCCTCTTCACCGCGGCGGTGGAGCTACCGGCCAGCACAATGGGCAGGCAATGACCCACGGCAAAGAGAAGGATGAAGAGAATCCCCGTGGCGATCTTCTCCTGGACCGTAATGAGGGCCAGGATCGGCGCAATGAACCCGAAGGTGCAGGAGCCCGAGAGGACGCCGTAGGCCAGGCCGAGCCCGAAGGCGCCCAGAGAGCCCCTCAGGTTGAGGCGATAGAGGAGGCTGCCCGACATGGAGCATTTCTCGACGCCGAGCATGCCCAGGGCGACCCAGACCAGCACCAGCCCGACCAGGACCTGCCAGTAGCTGCCCACATCGCCCAGCATGCGGCCGAGCAGGGCGCAGATGATGCCGATCAGGGCGATGGTGATGAAGAGGCCCGTGGTAAAGGCCACGGAGTAAAAGCCGGCCTCTTTCGGCTTCAGGATCGTCTGCTGCCCTCCCACGTAGGCCACGATCAGGGGGATGGACGCCAGGTGGCAGGGGCTGAATACCACGCTGATCATCCCCCACAAAAAGCACCCCAGGGCGGCGATGGCCGTGCCCCCGGCGATCCATGAATGGACGGTCAGAAACAGGCTTTCGAGCATTCACGTTCTCCTTTTACGAACCTACACCCATTCGATGAAACACCTTGTCGATGTCCGTCTCGCTCATGAAGCCCTCGTGCCGATACACCTCCTTGCCCTTCGCATTGAAGAAGATCTGTGTGGGGATGGCCCGGATGCCGAATCGCTTCGCGGGGGCCTTGTCCTTCCACACGTCGATGAAAACGATCGCGGCCTTGCCCTCGTACTTCTTCTCCACCTTTTCCAGCACCGGCACCATCATCTTGCAGGGCATGCACTCGTCGGCACCCAAGTCCACCATGGTGGGCATCCCCTTGACGGGAATCTCGCCGGGCGCACGGCTTGCGGTCGGCGTGGCTTGGGAGGGGCTGTCGGAGAGCTGGGACCAGAGCACTCCGGCGAGCAGCGCCAGCGCGACCGCTCCCAGCCCAAGGGTCGTCATATGCTTTTTCATCTACTCCACTCCCATCTTCGCGAGCTGCTTCAGGACCTCGGGCTCCGCGTAAAACCCCACGTGCCGAAACACCTCGTTGCCGTTCTCGTCATAGAAGACCTGGACCGGTATCGACTGGATGCCGTACCGGGCTCCGAGGACCCGGCTCTCGCCCACGTGGACGAACACCACGTTGAGCTCGTGAGGATACTTCTTCCGGAGCCGATCCAGGATGGGTTGCATCATGTCGCAGGGAACACAGCCCTCGGCCCCGAACTCCACCATGGTGGGCTTCCCGGACCTTCGGGCCCGGTCCACCGGGTTGTCCATGGCCAGGGGGTGCTGGGTCTTCACCCAGTCGCGGTTGACTCGAATCTCCCTGCTCCCCCCCAGACCCTGAAGATAGGCGGCCACGGCCTCCTGCCTCTTCTGCCGGGCGAGGACCTCCTTGACGGGCTCCTTGACCTGCTCGAAGGGAAGCCCTCCAACCATCTCCTTGTTGGCCTCGTAAAACGCCTTTGCCTCCCCGTCCGAAACCTGGACGTCGTGGAACTTCCGGTCCAGATGGGCCTGTATGGCCTCCCTGTCCGAGAGTCCCTCTGGAACCGCCCCGGACGAGGCGGCCTCCTCGAGAAGAAGCGCCTTCACGGTCTCCTGCTCCAGCAGAAAGAAGCGGTTTTTCTCGAGAGGCCCCGGAGAACGCGATCGCCACGCAGGCGATTGCCGCCGGAATCCAATGCCTTCTTGTCATGGGCTTCTCCTGGAATTCTTTCAGGTACAGCAGCTGGATCCCGCGTTGGCCGCGGAAGCTTGTGGAGAGGACTCGGAGTCCCTGCAGGCGCGCTTCACCGCGTCCTTGACCTTGTCGATGTCATCTCTTCCGAGCCCGAACTCCTTGTTCTTTTCGATGCCGAGGCCGGTGATCACCAGGTAGCCCTTCAGGGGCACCTCAGCGTGCTCGAGGATCGCCTTGGCGCAGCCGATCTCACACCCGTCCACAGCCACCATCTCGGGCACGTCCTTGGCGGACTGCACAAACCCGCCGAGATGCCCTCCCACGCCCGCCAGGCAGAACATCTTGCCGAACCCCTCCTGCGTGAGCTCCACCGCGGCCTGGTTGGAGAGCTGGCCCAAGTTGGAACCGCCCGAGCAGGCCAGGATCATCACACTACCCCCGGGTGCACAACAGTCTTCAGCCATATTGAACCTCCTCAAATAATTATACTAAAATGGCATAATTAAAAAGCAGTTTACTTCCCGTTAGAATTGCGACAACCGACCATGTTTCCCTGTTCTATCAGGGAGTTCGATCTTCACCGGCTATTGCCGGTCATCTATGGAGCGGCCTTCCAGGCCTTGATGTAGGCTGAGAAAACCGCCTTTTCAGCGTTCTCTCCCACGTTCCATCCCTTGATGATCTCCTCGCTCTGCGCATTGGGCACGATGTCGATTCTCTCAAAGCCCAGATCGGTAAGGATCCTTTTCACCTCGCCGGGTGAAATGGCCCCGGACACTCAGGCGGTGTAGGCCTCCGGGTCGTTGAGGAGCTCCTCGGGGAGGTCTCCGCGTCGAAGGATGTCGGAGATCATGATCCGCCCCCCCGGCTTGAGGCAGCGATGCATCTCCCCGAAGACGGCGGACTTGTCCGGGGACAGGTTTACGACGCAGTTGGAGACGACCACGTCCAAGGAACCGTCGGGTACGGGCAGCTTCTCGATGGTGCCCAGGCGAAACTCCACGCGGGACACACCCAGATTTTCCGCATTCTCCCGGGCCTTCCGGACCATCTCCGGGGTCATGTCCACTCCGATCACCCTTCCCGAATCCCCGACCCGCCTCTCCGCGAGAAACGCATCGAACCCGGCGCCGCTACCGAGGTCGAGCACCGTCTCGCCCGGTTGCAGGCCGGCCATGCCGATGGGGTTCCCGCACCCCAGACCGAGGTTGGCCTCGCCCGGCGCCACGAGGAGGTCCTCCTTTTCGTAGTCGAGCGCCTCCCCGTAAGACCGGATCGCTTCCAGGGAGAAGGCCTCACCGCAGCAGGACGTCCCGCAGCCGCTGCCGCCTCCCTCGACCACCCGGGCGTACTTCTCCCGGACCTGCCCATGTATCTTGTCCTTGAGATCCTCGTTGGCTTTCATGATCCGTTTCCTCATCTATTTCTTGGCTATCCACTCCTTGATCTCGTCCTTGGTGGGGATCTTGCCCACGCTCTTCACTTCCCCATCGACGACCACCGCCGGCGTGCCGAACACGCCGTGCTTGGCAATCTCCATGGTGTCGGTCACCTTGACCACGTCTGCGGGCAGGCCCGACTCCGAGACCGCCTCCTTCACGATCGTTTCCGTCTGCCGGCATTTCGGGCAGCCAGGGCCCAGCACTTTGATCTCCATGGATCTCCTCCATATATGGTGTGTTTTCTGTATGATCTCCGGTTTTCAGCTATACGAAAAGCCATCCATAGGTCATTCCGGCGACGGTGCTCAGGACCACCACGATGGCGCAGAACACCGCCGTCTTCTTCACCCCCATCACCCCCCCCCGATCACCAGCATGTTGGGAAGGGAGAGCGCCGGTCCGGCCAGAAGCAGGCTCAGGGCCGGCCCCTTGCCCATGCCGGCCCCCAGCAGACCCTGGAGGATGGGGACCTCGGTCAGGGTGGCAAAATACATCAGCGCCCCGGCAACCGATGCGTACAGGTTCGCCCAGAGGGAGTTCCCGCCCACCAGGGCCTGGATGTACGCCTCCGGGATCAGCGCGGGGTGGCCGGGACGGCCCAGCATGAACCCGGCCACGAGCACCCCCGCGCCCAAGAGGGGAAAGATCTGCTTCATAAAGCCCCAGGTCGACTGCACCCAGTCCACCCGTTCTTCTTTGAAGAACCACCCCTTGAGCATGAAGCCGAGGACGATCAGAAGGGCTGCCGTGATGTACCATTTCGCGGCAAAGATCGCGGGCCAGATCCCGGAGGCCCCATCGCCCGGCCGGGCAAAGGCGGCGAAGATGAGGATCAGCACCAGGGTCAGCATGAACAGCCCCTCCTGAGTGAGCGTGCGGCCCTTTTCCTCTTCGTCCGGCAGGTAGACGGCCCCGGCGGTGCGTTCCGCGTCCTCTTTTCTGAAGATGAAGGCCATCAGCAGGCCCGTGATGACGGCGAAGACCACCGCACCGATGGCGCGGGCAAGCCCCAGCTGCCACCCCAGGATCCTGGCCGTCAGCACCACGGCCAGCACGTTGACGGCCGGTCCGGAGTAAAGAAAGGCCGTGGCCGGGATCAGACAGGTCAGCACGTGCTCCCGGGCATACTCCTGAAGCATCAGGAAGGCCTCGAGACCGGACCGCCGAATGGTCTCGCTCGCCCAGGGGATGGTGTAGGCCGCGATGAAGGTCAGGATGATCAGCAGCAGCTTGGTTCGTTCTTTCATCGGTGACAAACCCCTAAGATTCAAATATCGGCATTCGGTGATTTCAAAAGATCAAAAAAAATCAGGCGACCCGCTTGCAGCAGATCTCCTCCCTCCGGATGTCTGGAAGGCGCCCCACGAGCACGCTGACCTCGGGATCGTCCTCCAGCCAGTGTCGAAGGTTGCCCATGAGCGTGGAGACGTACGGCGACGCCCTTCCGTCCGTGAGGTGATAGTTGACCCAGAGCCCGTCCTTCTGGCGATCGACAATGCCGGCATCCTCGAGAATCCGGAGATGCTTGGACACGCTGGACTGGGCAATCCCCAGTGCCTCCTGGAGCTCGCACACGCACATGGATTTCCTCTGCAGCATCTTGACGATCTTGACTCGGTTCGGCTCGGACAGCGCCTTCATGACCCGAATGAAGTCCTTCATGGCAACCCCTCCATAAATTCAGAAATTGGAATATACCCCCCGGTCTTCCAGCTGTCAACTCCTTTTTGCTCTCGCGCTTGGCTCCAGCCGGGGTCTGAGGTGATGCGTTGCCCTTTCGGAAGGGTGAGTGCATAATACGCAAGATCAAGGGGTTCTCTCAACCGGCCCCCGACGTTGCAAGAGGGCGATTGCGTTGTTTTTTCCAACATCCGGCATCGAGGTCTCACCCTGGATCCCGCCCCTGGTGGCATGTGCCATCTCGTTCTTCACCTCCATGGGCGGCGTTTCCGGGGCTTTTCTTCTCCTGCCGTTCCAGATCTCGTTCCTGGGGTACACCGACCCCTCGGTGAGCGCCACCAACCAGCTCTTCAACGTGGTGGCCATTCCCTCGGGGGTGTACCGGTACTGCAAAGAAGGCAGGATGGTGTGGCCGCTCACCTGGGCCGTGATCGCCGGCACCCTTCCCGGGGTGTTCATAGGGGCCCTCATCCGCGTGGCCTGGCTTCCGAACCCGGATCACTTCAAGCTCTTTGCCGCAGCTGTTTTGCTCTGGATCGGGCTCAAGATGGCTCGGGACCTGATGAAGGTCCCGTCGGCAAGCCACCGCTCCATGCGCCTTGGCCGCGCTTCGCAGAAGCGTTCCGAAACCACGCGCGGAGCCTCTCCGCCCGCGGTTCACGTCACCCACCTCACCTTGAAACGAATGGGTTACACCTTCGATGACGAGGCGTTCGACGTCTCCCTCTGGGGCATCCTCCTGCTCAGCTTCCTGGTGGGCATCGTGGGAGGCGTCTACGGCATCGGCGGGGGGGCCATCATCGCGCCCTTCCTGGTCACCTTCTTTGGGCTGCCAGTCTATACCGTGGCCGGGGCCGCCCTCATGGGCACCTTTGTGACCTCCGTAGCGGGCGTGGCGTTCTACCAGACGATCGCTCCGCTCTACCCGAACCTCTCCGTGGCCCCGGACTGGCTCCTGGGGGTCCTGTTCGGCCTGGGGGGCGTGGTGGGGATGTACCTGGGGGCCCGCTGCCAGAAGTTCATACCAGCCAGGCTGATCAAAGGCATGCTCTGCGCGATCCTTCTGTTCACCGCCCTGAAGTACGCCGCGGCATTCTTCCTGTAACGGGAGCGGGCGGGAAACGGAAGGGAGGGTTATTGTGTCATAACAGCGTTCGCAACCATGAACCCGGCGGCGAGCCAGTTCGTGTAAGCAAACAGCTGCTTGAGATGTCTGGGTTTGGTCCTGAGCGCGAATCGCCCGCCCAGGAGACCCCCTGCAGTCGTGACCGCGGCCAGCGGACCGGCCCAGACCGGATTGAAATCCCCCTGCACCGCATGTCCGACAAAACCCATAAATGCCGTGGCCGCAATCAGCGTGGACGCCGTGCCCACGGCCACGTGCATGGGCACCCCGCAGGCCAGCACCATCAGCGGCACCAGGAAGGAGCCACCGGAGACCCCCACCATGCCCGAGGCGAACCCCGTGAGCACCGTGACCGGCACAGCCAGCCACAGGTTGACCCAATAGGTGTCCTTCCCCGATGCAATGCGCAGGGTCGCGGACGACCTGGCCCTTTCGCCACCGGCCTTTTCCGGGACCGGCACGAGCATGACCGCGCCTGCCGCGAAGAGCATGACGGCAAAGATGATCTTCAGAGAAAATCCGCTGAACATGTGCGAGAAGTACCCTCCGACCAGGGCGGAGAGCGCGGTGGAGGTGCCCACCAGCACGGCCAGGGACCAGGACAGGGACCGGTTCTTCTGAAACACGATCATCGCGGCCACGGACGAGGAGAACAGGATGAACTGCCCCGTGGTCGCGGCCTCGTGCATGGGCACGTGGGCCAGGGCCAGGATGACCACGTAGAAGTTGCCCCCGCCTTTGCCCACCATGGTCATGAAGAGGGCGACCGCAAAGACCAGCACGCCTACGATCACAAGCTGCAACATGGAAGGATCACCCCGCCTGGGTCTTCTTCAGGAGCTTTCCAGGCATGAGCGCTTCGGTCAGTGCCGCATAGCCTCCGAGAACGATACGCACGTCCTCGAACCCCCGGGCCGCCAGAAAGGCGTAGGCCATGGCTGAGCGCACATTGGCCGGACAAAAGACCCCGATGCTCTTGCCCTTTGGGATCTCGCCGATCCGGTCCGGGATTTCGTGGATCGGGATGTTCAGGCTCTCCACGTTCTCGTGGCAGGACAGGGGGATTGCGAGAGATCCGGCCTCCTCGCGGGACCGCACGTCCAGAAAAAGCGCGTTCTCCGTTTCAAAAAAGGCCTCTGGTGTGATCTTGTGCTTTCCTCTTCCGAAGAAATCCAGGGTAAACTGCCGAAGAATCCCTTCCATGTCTATTTCTTGGCTTTTCATCAATCCCCCTTTCGCCCTGCATCAAAAAATGAAATAGGTGCGCATTGCTATCCCAACATCTCGAGACGATCAAGGGATACTATGAGAATGTTTTTTTTGTAACACTGAAATCTGTCAAGTTATGCCTTTCCCGAAGAATCATTGATAAGAACTCGATTCAAGTATTACCCTACGAGGATATTCTTAACCACACCACGGAAGCGGCGGAAAATGAACCATGTTCGCGGCCTGGAGCCGTGCCAACCCAAAATCCCTCTCAAGGAGGTTTCGCCATGAATGTATCCACAGCCGTAGCACGCTTCTTCGAGTACCAAAAGGCCAACTGCAAAAAAAAACACCGTCCGGAATTATCACTTTTTCCTTCCCAAGTTTGAAGCCCAGTTCGGCGACCGAGAGTTGAATTCCCTGACCACCGACGAGGTCTGGGGCTTTCTCGGGCAGCAGACAGATGGAACGAGCCAGGGAACCAAGAAACTCCGATATTCGCTCCTCTCTTCCTTTTTCAACTTCGGAAAGAACATCCTCGATTCCAGCCTCCCCAATCCCTGCGACACGCCCGTTCTCAGGAAAATCTTCGGTCACCCCAAGCCCAAGCAGTGGACCATCCTCGACAAGGATGTCGTCGACGAGATGATTTTCCGAACGGAGAACCCCAGGAAACGGTTGATCCTGGAACTCATGGCCCGAAGCGGCATACGCATCGGAGAGGTCCTCGGTTTGAGAGCGGAGGACATTGAGGACCGGAGGGTTTCCTTGACCAACCCCAAGAGCGGAAAGGAATCCGAACTGGTCTTCCTTCCTCAGAAGGTCGCTGAGCGTCTCAAGACGTACACCATCAAGCGAGAGATCAGGCCCGATGTGAGGATCTTTCCGATCACCTATTCCGCCGCGAGGGTCATTGTGAGAAAGGCCGGCATGCTGGTGGGGGTGAAGGTCAGTCTGCATGACCTTCGGAGGCACGCTGCCACCTATGCTTCTCGAGCTGGGACGCCGATTGAAATCGTGCGCAAGTTGATCCTGCGGCATTCGAATCTATCCACCACACAGCGATACCTTGGAAGAATTAGCGACCTCGAGGCACTGAAGTGGATCGACAATCTTCATGGATAAGATGTGTGCGGAGAGGGGAGGAAGGGCCTTCCGCTCTCAAGTCTTGCGAGCCAAGGAGCGGAGGCCCTTCGTTATCGAATCATACATATTCAGCAGGATCCAAATCTGCCAGTATTGCGTAGCTATCATTGAAAATGCGAATTGCTGTGAATAGCGCTCTAAATTCACCCTGAGGATCAAAAGCTTATGTTTGGTATTGTTGATTGATTCTGCATAGCAAGGACTTACGAATAGGATAATGATACTTGAGCGAGAGGGTGAAAAATTTTTCTTATCCAGAGTCTGAATTTAGTATACAAGCTTGAATTTTTCACCGAAAGCCGATTACAAGATCTTGTGGTTGAATCAGTTCGCATCAGTTGCCAGATATTGAAGATATCTGGAAACAACGTCAAACATAGATAAGTCAGACAAATCAAAGGTTTTGGCGCGAGCCGATATCTTGGCTTTTTGGATCAATACCCAAGGTTAGGTCGGGGAAGGGAGTCGATAGTAAAATTCATTTCACACGTACAATGCAATGTTTTGCTTATCGAAAACTGGAATTCGAGGGGCATATGAAATCGGAATCATTCCAGCTCAAGTCTATCAATCGTTGGTTACAGCTACTTCTCGTCCAGCACCCGCCGTACCGTATTCGCCAACTCATGTTGCGTCAGCGGCTTCATCACAAAGGCTTGAATTCCAAGATCCATTGCTTCCCTTTCGGTGATTCGCTTCCTGTAACCCGTGCATAGGATGATCGGGATATCCGGTCGAATCCGGAACAGTTCCACAGCAAGCTCGTCCCCGGTCATGTGCGGCATGGTCAGGTCAGTCACCACCAGATCGAACGTCTGGGGCGAGCTCGTGAAAAGCTCAGGCGCGTCCATTAAGCTCTGTCTTGTGGTCACGCGACACGAGCCGCCCGAGATACTGTTTCCCCAACTTTGCTATGGGCGGTTCGTCATCCATAAAGAGGATATGCTCCCTGCCAGTAGGAAGGGGGGGCTTGATGGACCCCTGACTGGCTCCGTCTCTTGACTTCCCGCAGCAGGGAAATAGACCATAAAGGTCGTCCCTTCGCCGACATCGCTCTCCAAGTCAATCCCTCCCCCGCACTCTTGAACGATTCCGTAGACCACGGTCAGTCCCAGACCGGTTCCCTCTCCCACCTTTTTCATTGTGAAGTAGGAGTCGAACACGTGGTCCTGGACCTCCAGCGGGATCCCTTCCCCGTGTCACGGATCCAAAAGCGCGCATAGCGTCCCGGCTTCAGGTTCCCCTGCCGCATAAATCGGTACCGCTCGAATCGCTCCGTGGAGAACGAATGGTTCCAGGATAAATTCAACCAGCGGGCGGCAGCCGAAGACATGGAGGCCACCGCCAAGTATCGATAGGATCCGAAGTTTAATACCGGCGGGATAGCATTCTAAGAATGGTCGGATATAGCCAAAGGTCAAATATGACCATTTCCAGGTGGCCGTGAACACCGCGCTGAAAATTTCTTTAAGCCAATTACGCTCACATATCAGGGGGATGAGGGTGTTACGGTAGATGCATGGAATCTGGCACAAAGATTGAGTAACTAAAGATTGAGAATTAATAAAGATCTGATCGAAAACAGGCGAGTGCTGTTCTTACGGATAGATCGCAATGATCGGTGTTGCAGACGACAAACTTTTAACCCGGTGGAATTCCACGAGGGGGGTGAGGGTGATTTTTTATAGACTTTTTGCGTCTCCATCAACTTTGATGGAGACGCAAAAAGCCGATATCTGGAGATTTACCTCTAACGATTCCAATGGGTTAAGTGCAGCCAACAGGCGGTCTCATGAAAGCGGGGTTCTGCGAGACCGTCAACGTTGATAGCCAAAACAGGAGGATGTTAACACGGCATATTGTGCCAGTGCAAAGTCATAAAGCGGACCAAAGGAACATTACAATCACATCTGATAGGCCACCGGTTTCCGTAGCTTTTTCCGGTGCCGATTCGCAAGGAGGAATCTTATGAAGACAAAAAGTGTCCTAGGTGTACTCACCGCTATTGTCGTTGCCGCCGTAATGGGCGGCTGCGCCAGCGGGCCTGCCACCAAGACCCATGATTTCATCCCTCAAGACCTCAACCCGCTTGTTCAGTCTGGGGAATACGTTCAAAACGTGGAAAGCTTCCTGGTGGTCCTAGACGCCTCGGGCACCATGTACGGCTCCACTGCCGGGCATCGCAAGGTGGACCTGGCCAAGGATGTGATCAGCCGCATGGATCGGACCATTCCCGACCTGAAACTGACCTCCGGGCTTCGAACCCTGGGGCAGAACTTCAGCACCGGCACCCGGCTCGTCTACGGCATGACGGATTATGCCAAAGGGAGCCTGACTGGAGCCGCAGAGCCGATCACGGGCGGCGGACTGACGCCCCTGACCGCGGCAATAAATGCCAGCAGTGGCGACCTCCAATCCGCGCCCGGAAAAATGGCACTGATCGTCGTCAGCGACGGATTGGAGACGGATACATCCTCCGTGGCCTCTGCGCAACGGCTCAAAAGCTCTTTCGGGGACCGGATCTGTATCTACCCCGTGATGGTCGGCGACAACCCGGCCGGAGCCCAGCTCATGAATCAGGTGGTGCAGGCCGACGGGTGCGGTTTCAACGTGAACGCCAATGACATCATGTCTCCCGAAGGCATGGCCGACTTTGTGAAACGGGTTTTCCTGGCCAAGGGATCCGGAGAACCGCTGGACAGCGACGGTGACGGGGTGCCTGATCACCTGGACAAGTGCCCGAATACGCCTCGCGGCGTCAAGGTGGATGCAGTGGGCTGCCCCCTGGACACGGACGGCGACGGGGTCCCCGATTACCTGGATAAGTGCCCCGGAACGCCCGTCGGCGCCACGGTGAATCATCAAGGCTGCTGGGTCTTAGATGGGCTCTATTTCGATTACGACAAGTCGGACATCAAGCCCCCAGCGTATCCGATACTTAAAGAGGCGATCATGGTCCTCAAAAAGAACCCCGGCCTCAAGGTGGAGATCCAGGGTCATACGGACAGCCGAGGATCGGATGCCTATAACCAGAAGCTTTCCGAGAGGCGGGCCCAGGCCGTCCTCGACTATATGACCAAGGCCGGGATAGATGCCGACCGTCTCAGGGCCAAGGGGTATGGCGAATCCAGGCCCGCCGCGCCCAACGATTCCGCCGGTAACAGGGCCAAGAACCGCAGGGTGCGGTTGGACGCGATCTTCCGATGACCTTTTTCGGGCGGTCTCCCCGGGATCGGATAGACATGGATCCCGCGGGAGCCGCCTTCATGCACCCCTTGCCGGATCAGGGCGAGAGACAGGTCTTTCCCGCCGTAGAAGTGCCCCCAGTGGACTTCGGACAGGTGAAAGAGAGAATCCGATGGTGATCTCGACGATTCAGAAGCACAACTCGGAAGAGAGGTTTTGCAGCCTCGGCGTCGGGGTGGAATTCGGCGAACCCGCCTTCACCAACAGCGATGTACCGTGGCGAGCTTCCCGGCCCCCGCTCCAGCCAATGAAGATCCTTCCGGGTACGCTTATTCCGGGTCGGGGGGAGGCGGAGCTTTTGCTTCTCGCTCCCCCGGCTTCGCCGGAACCCCGGATCCGCGGAAGGTGGCTCGTGGTGCTCCTCGTTTCGGTCGGCCTCGCCCTCGGAGGCTTCGTGGCCCTCATGCTCTGGGAGATGCGGACCTCCACCTTGCAGGCGCGCTGGCTCGTTCCCCTCGCGGAGGAGCTCACGTGGAGCGTGGCGGAGGGACCGTCTCCGAGTTTCGTCATCCCCGAGCCGGGCCCCTACGACCTCCGGCTGGGCTACGCGCGCCTTCCGGAGATGATCGAGGAAGCCAGCGAGGGGGGACTCAGAATCATTGAGCAGGCCCGGGTCTCGCCGCGGTTTCGGAGGTCGGTGGAGGAGTGGGGCCTCTTTCCCATCTACCCCACCAAGACCCGGGCCGGGCTCGCCGTCGTGGACCGACAGAGCAAGTCGCTCTTCGCCCATCCGTATCCGGCTCGCGCCTACCCTTCGTTCGAGTCCATCCCGCCGGTGGTGTGGCAGACCTTGCTCTTAATCGAGAACCGGACGGTCCTCGATCCGGACCGGCCCCGTCAAAACCCGGCCGTGGAGTGGCCCCGGCTCATCCGGAGCACGATGGATCTGGGGCTTCGTTTCCTGGGGAGGGAGGGGAGCGTTGCCGGGGGAAGCACGCTCGCGACCCAACTCGAGAAGTTCCGGCACGCTCCCGGCGGCCTCACCACGTCTCCCCGGGGCAAGCTGGCCCAGATGGCCTCCGCGTCCCTGCGGGCCTACGGCTCGGGCCCGGAAACGCTTTCGGCACGCAGGCGGATCGTCCTGGATTACCTGAACTCGGTCCCCCTGGCCGCACAGCGCGGGCAGGGAGAGGTCACGGGGCTGGGAGACGGTCTGCACGCATGGTTCGGGCGCGACTTCATCGAGGCCAACCGACAGCTCGCCGGGATACCAGCCAACGCCCGGGACGGCAGCAGGTTGCCCGATCCGGAGTGGGTGCTGCCAGAGGGGAGGCCCCTGATGGCGACGCTCTGGGGGGCACTCTTTTTCGAAGACGGCGAGGGCTCGGGGGAGGGCTTGGCCCTGATCTCCATAGACAGCGGCACGGCGCCCCCTCGGCCGATGCGAGCGGAGGGGGACCTCCAGGAGCAGGGCGCGGCGTACCGGGAGGTGCTGAGCCTTCTTCTGGCCCAACGCCGTCCGAGCTTCTACCTCGCCAGGCCTGAGGGGGCAGAGGTGCTGCGACGGCTCACGGACCGGTACCTCAATCTTCTGCGCAACCGAGGGGTCATCTCCCGCGAGCTCGCCCGCGCGGCCGAAGATGCGGAAGCCGGGCTGCGGACGGTCTCTCCACCAACGGAGAAGGCGCCCTTCGTGGAGCGGAAGGGCGTGGACGCGATCCGGATCAAGCTCCTGGACGCCTTGGCGGTGCCCAGCTTTTACGATCTCGACCGGTTGGACCTCACCGTGCGGACCACGCTGGACGGGCCGGCGCAACGGGTGACCACCGAGTTCCTCCGGAGGATGGCGGATCCGGAGTTCGTCCGTGAGCGGGGCTTCGGCGGAGACCGGCTTCTGGACAGGGGCGACCCGGCCGAGGTCGTGTACTCGGTGCTGCTCCACGAGCGGACGGAACGGGGGAACCTGGTCCGGATCGAGACAGACAACCTGGATACGCCCTTCAATGTGAACACGTCCAGCCTCCTGGAGCTGGGCTCCACGGCGAAGCTGCGGACCCTGGCAAGCTACCTGGAGGTGGTGCGGGAGCTCCACGGGCGGTTCTCCGGCCTCAGCCCGGATTCCCTCGCACGCCTCGAGCCTTCCCCGAACGACGGGCTGGCCCGGTGGGCCAGGAGCCGGCTCCTGGCGGAGCCCCGAATGGAGCTTTGCGAGCTCCTCGAAGCGTCCATGGAGCGCACGTACTCGGCGAGCCCGCACGAGCGGTTCGTGACCGGAGGGGGGGTCCAGACCTTCTCGAACTTCGACGACACGTACGATGGCCGCGCCATCACCGTCGCGAAGGCGTTCCAGCAGTCGGTGAACCTGGTGTTCGTGCGGGTGATGCGGGACGTGGTGAATCACTACATCTACGGAGCCCCGGGCTCGAAGGCGCATGTGCTCGCCGAGCCTGACTCGCCGCTTCGCCGGGAGTACCTGGCCTGGTTCGCGGACCGCGAAGGGCGGGAGTTCCTGGACCGGTTCATCCCGAAGTTCCGCGGGAAGGGCCGGAGCGAGATCTTTCAGGCGCTCGTGCGGGACCGGAGGCTCACGCCCCAGCGGATCGCCTGGGTCTACCGCACGGCGGCTCCGGGCGCATCGTGGGAGGAGCTCCGGGTTGTGCTGCGGGGGGCGGCCCGGCCCGAGATGGAGCTCTCCGAGGCCACAGTCCAGGACCTCTTCCGACGGGCGGACCCCCTGCCGCACACGCTGGCCGACCTGGGATACCTGGCGTCGGTGCACCCACTCGAGCTGTGGGTGGCCCGCCACCTCATCGAGCATCCGGAAGCATCCCGGGCGGAGATCCTGGAATCGAGTGCCGGAGCGCGCCAGGAGGTATACCGGTGGCTCTTCCGCACGAGCCGTAAGGGCGCTCAGGACCTGAGGATCCGCTCGCTCCTCGAGGTGGAGGCCTTCGGCGAGATCCACGCCGTATGGGAGCGGCACGGCTATCCCTTCGCTCACATCGTTCCCTCGCTGGGGAGCGCCATCGGGAGCTCGGGGGACCGGCCCTCGGCGCTGGGCGAGCTCGTGGGGATCATCCTGAACGACGGGATCCGGATGCCGACGTACCGCGTGGAGGAGCTCCACTTCGCCGAGGGCACCCCGTTCGAGACGCGGATGGCCCATGAGGAGTCGGTGGGCGAGCGAGTCATGGCGCCGGAGGTGGCGCGGCTTCTCCGGGCGGCCATGGTGGACGTGGTGGAGAACGGGACGGGGCGCAGGATGAGCGGCGTGCTTCGACGTCCGGACGGCACCGCGCTCACCGTGGGGGGCAAGACAGGCACGGGGGTAAACTTACACCGGGTCTTCGGCCCTGGAGGAACGATCGTGGCGTCCCGGAGCGTGAACCGGACCGCCGCCTTCGTCTTTTTCTTCAAAGACCGCTACTACGGGGTGGTGACCGCCTACGTGCCCGGTGCGGCAGCAGACGGCTTCCGGTTCACCAGCACCCTGACCACTCATCTTCTCCGGGAGCTGGCACCGGTGCTGGAGGAACTCGTCCGGGACGAATCCGGAGCCGCTCCGGTCGGGGCGACGGGTCTCAGAAAGAACAGCCCTCCCGATAGAGGAACCTAAATAGAGATCAAGGCATGGAGGTCATAATGGGCAAATCAACAAGGGCGAGAGGGGGAGTTTAAATGTTACATGTTATGTTCGTAAGGGGGTTACTCGCGGTCATGTTGTTGGTTCCGTGGACATTGTCTGGTTGCGGTGACAAGGACCAACCCCAGAGCAAGCCCGGGACGGTATCCAGTGATGACGTCGAGAAGGAGGCCAAGGAGGCCTACGAGGCAACCAAAACCTACACCCAGGAACAGATGCAGACCATTCGAAAACAGATGGAAACCAAACTGGATGAGTACGGGAAGGAGATTGATCAACTACAGGCAAAGACGGAAAAATTGGAAGGGGACGCCAAGGCGAAAGCGGAACAGCATTTGGCGGCATTGCGTCAAAAGCGGGATGCGGTCGGTGAAAAGGTAAAGGATTTAGGTTCTTCAAGCGGAGATGCTTGGGAGCAAGTCAAATCAGGTGTCGATGCGGCCATGGAGGATCTGGGCAACGCCTACAAAAAGGCTGCCGCGGAGTTTAGCAACTCCTAAGAACACTGATCTTATCTCCTCATGCTTTTTTATGGAAACTTGATGGAGTCGTAAAAAGCCCTGAACCTTGAGATCTGTCCTCGGAATATCAATAGGTTATGGCGTTTCCAGCGATGGGTGAACGGGTTTTTGCGAATCCGTCAAACCTTAGCCAGGCGGAAATCGAATAGGGGAAATATTATGAAATCAGGAACACGGGATGAGGCAGAAGGCAAGATGCACCAATTCAAAGGCAAGATCAAGGAGATCGTCGGTAAGGTAATCATGAGTGGCGACGTTGAAGCCGAGGGCAAAGACGAAACTCTTATAGGGAAAGCTCAAGAAAAAACCGGCCAGGTTAAGAAGGTCGTGGAGAAGTAAACCGATGCTCAAGATAGAGTTTTTTTATACCCTTTTGGAAAGGAGGGGAACATGCTTTGGACCCTATTTGTGATTCTTTTGATTTTGTGGGGGGTGGGATTGTTGACCGGCTACACACTGGGTGGCGTCATTCATGCCCTGCTGGTCATCGCCATCGTCGTGGTGCTGATCCAGTTTATTCAAGGACGCCGACGAGGGTAACCATTCAAGCCCTTGCCGGGCAAGGGGAGGCGTTTACAGAAATGAGGAACTGATATGAAAAAGAGGAACATGTTTATCGGGTATGTTGTCCTCCTGATGGTGATCACCGCCCTTTCGGCGTGTGGATCGACGTCCAAACAGACGACCCCAGGTGAATACGTTGACGATTCGGTCGTCACGGCCAAGGTTAAAACTCTGCTCGCAGAGGATGATTTTCTCAAATCATTTCAGATAAGTGTGGAAACCCGCAAGGGCATCGTTCAATTGAGCGGCTTCGTCAATTCTCAGAAGGCGGTCGATAAAGCGGGTCAAATCGCAAGGAACGTTCAAGGGGTGACATCTTTAAAAAATGATCTGATCGTTAAATAGTGACAAGATGTTGAGGAAAAGAATCAAAAAGGGTTGGCAAGCAGAAACAAGGAAATCTTTTGAGAAAGAGAATGGTCAATCAATAGGAGGTTCACATGAGCGACAAACGAAAAGCGTATGAAGAAAAGCTCGATACACAGTTGAAGGAATGGGACGCGGAGATCGATCTGCTCAAGGCCAAGGCGGAGAATGCCAAGTCCGACGCGAAGATCGATTACTACAAAACCATCGAGACCTTTGAGCACAAACAGGATAAGGCCAAGACGAAGTTTCAGGAGTTGAAGACCTCCGGGGATGAGGCATGGGAAGCCGTAAAAGGCGGAATGGAAAAGACCTGGGCTGAAGTCAAGGCGGCCTATCACGATGCGGTTTCGAAATTCTAATAATATAATGAATACAACCGGGATTACGGCAATCGTGCTCATTCCAGCCGGTATCGTTGGGCTGATGTATGGAGGTTTCAGCTACACCAAGAACACCCCATGATCCCAAGCTTGGTCCGATCGAGCTGTCGGTAAAAGACAGGCAGAGGGTCAACGTCCCAGTGTAGGCGGGGGTTTCGGGGATCGTGGTCGGTGGCACGCTCCTGTTTTTTTCGAGAAAGAAGTACTGATTGTAATGGATACTCATCGAGGAAAAAGAAGCTCAAAGTGAAAAGTAGTCAAGTCTTGTTCGCTTTAATGCCGGTGGCCTTTTTTGGTTCTGATTGTGGAATGGGCCTTTTGATGTGATGTTAAGGCGCAGGACCGACCCTTTCAGTAAGTCCACCAGCAGGTTAATGATTAAGTTTAATTAGAAGGCACGGTGAGGTATGTGAAGGGTGCGGCCAACGAAAGAATATGACAATTATACGGATGTACAACAAACCAAACCGAGGAAATTCTCATGAATACCACAACACTCATCATTATCATCGTCGTTTTGTTTATAGTTTTCGGCGGGGGCGGTTACTATTGGCGGAGGCGTAGATAGCGGCATCAGTCCTCCGAAAAAGGTTCTGGACCGATCAGTTGTCTCCACCCGGCCATCACAAGCCAGGGCGGAGTCAGCGTCCGGGAAAGAGAGGGATGCGTCACTGATTCGGGTCCCCCCACTCGAGCACCGCACAGCATGCCACAGAACATGCCAAGAGGGTGCCAGAGCGACTGGACCGAGCGGGCCTCTCTTCACAGCTCCGTCTGTATCTCCCAAGTTCCCGGTTCATGTGTCCTGATCCATAGCTTCTGGAGGAGAATGTAAGCAATATAATAGGTTAATAAAATATTTTAAAAATGAACTAAAAAGCATAGAAAGGTAATAAATTGACTAACAAAGACGGCAAAGGGCCGAAAGACAGCGGACCCCGTGATGGTCGTGGCGAGGGTAAAGGCCGTGGGGCCAGCGAGGGTAAGCGCCGAGGGACTGGCAAGGGTGCTGGTCCCCAAAAAGGCGGAAAGAAGGGTAAGTTTTGAGTCCGAACCGGGCAGGGCTTAGGCGAATGACGATCAACCCATTCCGCTATCCTGCCCGGCCTGGACGACTATCAGCGGTCCTTCTAAAGCACCTCTCAGGCTAGCCTGACCCTCGATTAGAGATTCAAGCACCTGGGGGTTTTGAATGCCCCTAAGGCGAATCAGCCTGATGCAAAGGAATAACACTATTCATACAGGCCATAAAATGAGAGGTAGGATGGGAGAGAGCAAAAAAGAAACGCAAAAGGCTCCATCCACAAAGGCTGGACAAGCACTGTCCGCACGTATCCTTGTGGCCGAGGACAATAAGGCCACCGGTGACTTTGTTTCAAAGATCCTCGATTTTATGGGATTTGAGGTGGCTCTTGCCAGGAACGGCGTTGAAGCTCTGTCGCTCTTTATCGAGCGTTCTTTCGATCTGGTTTTGACCGACCTTGAGATGCCCATCATGGACGGTTGGGGCTTGACACACTGCATCAAAGAAAGGTCGCCGAGCACCCCGGTTGTGTTGATGACGGGCGCGGACAGAGAGAGTGTTCTGGAGAAAGTGAAAAGCACGTCTATCGAGTCGGTCCTATTCAAGCCATTCTCACTCAATGATTTTCAAAGCACCGTCCAAAGAGTGCTGGACCCAAGAGGAGGAGTATCATGAAATCAACCGCAAGGGACGAGGTGGAAGGCAAGCGACATAAGGCGAAGGCCGCTTATCACGACGCGGTTTCGAAATTCAAATAGGGCAAGGGAACGTTGACCGATAAGGATAATCACGGTGAAGAGATGAAAATGAATGAAGATAGCGGAAACGCCGGTTCCAAAGCGGATTTTCTGAGATTGGCCGGTATCGGGCCGGAGCTGGCCGAGTTTGTGATTGCCTTTCTCGAAAAGCCTGAAATCTTTTTTTCAATGCCTTTTGAAAGTCGCCGCGAAATCGATAATCAGATGGACTCAATTCTATCATCCTTTGAGTGATGATGGGCGTTCAACGCAAGACCTTAAACCTTGCTGACCGAGGATCCAGAAGGAAACATAATGAATGAGAACATAGGAGAAAATGACCTGATGAAGACGGAAGTCAGGTGTGACGTATGCAGGAAAACCTTTGCTGCGTCTGAAGCAGGCACACGCTGCCCCGAGTGTAAAATCGGGAGAATTCGTATCATGGAGAAGGCTGCATGGATCGAAATAATCACAAGCCAAAACGTGATCCGAGCACCAAACCCCAGGGACTTTTTCCCGGCTTTCGGAAAATTGTACCAGGAAAATGAGCGATCCTCCCATAGACAAACCGGCCAAACAGAGGAAATTATATATCCGTTCGGGCGGAATCTTGCTTTCGCGCCTCCTTGCCGTTGAGAAAATGCAGGGAGACTGACGGGAAAGATGCTTCAAAAGCTCCTGGACCAGGAAGGACTGAACCATCGGCCGTTTCCCATTGAGGGACTGATCCGGGAGAGCCTGGTCATTTTGGATGTATCCACCGGCCGGCAGTATCGTTTTGGAATGCCGGGACCTGAGTTTCAAGAACAGGAATGGGAACAATTCCTGACTGCCTTGTCGGACATGGACCCGGAACCCG
>Ga0272443_10001790_pt1 | contig 29567 bp, 25 predicted proteins | sample SSMAcet12_FD_193581 | JGI IMG/M metagenome (GOLD analysis project Ga0272443, IMG submission 193581) | Marine sediment archaeal communities from Little Sippewissett salt marsh, Falmouth, MA, United States - SSM-Acet-12 | ecosystem: Environmental > Aquatic > Marine > Wetlands > Sediment ... | reverse complement strand
TCGTCCGGCGCATCGCCGAAATCCCACAGATGGCATTCCGCCATCTCACAGGTTTCCCCTTCGCACGTCGGTCCGGCACAGGTCGGGCCGTCGCAGGTCGGGCGAGCACACGTCGGGCCGCCGCACGTCGGGACCTCGCAGTCCCACGGGTCGCAGGTGAACCCACCGCAGGAGACCCCGCCGCAGGTCGGCCCCTCGCAGGTTCGCACGTCCCATGTCGCTTCGCTACAGCTCCCTTCGCACGACACATCGCACGTCGCAAACCCGGAGCAGGTCGGCCCGACGCACGTGTGATCCGAGCACGTCGGCCTCGGACAGGTCGCCCCGTCACAGGTTTCTCCCTCACACGTCGAGCCGTCGCACGTCTCGCCGTCGCACGTCGCAGAGCATGTGCACTCGCACGTGTACTCGTCGCAGGTGCCCTCGCACGTGTACCCGTCGCACGTCTCCTGACACGTCGACCCCTCGCACGTCCCCTCGCAGGTGTACTCGTCACAGGTGCCTTCGCACGTGTATCCGTCGCATGTCGCCTGACACGTATCCTGGCACGTCCGGTCGCAGGTGTACTCGTCACAGGTGCCTTCGCACGTGTATCCGTCGCACGTCCCTTCACAGGTGCGTCCGTCGCACGTCGCCTGGCATGTGGGCGCGTCGCACGTCCCTTCGCACGTGTTTCCGTCGCAGGTTCCCTCGCACGTGTACCCGTCACACGTCGTCTGACAGGTATCCTGGCACGTCCGGTCGCACGTCCCCTCGCACGTATACCCGTCGCACGTCTTCTGGCACGTGTCCTGGCAGGTATCGTCGCACGTCGCTTCGTCGCACGTGCCCTCGCACGTGACCCCGAAGCAGGTCGGCGCCGCCAACGATCGCGCCTGCCCCGCGTAGACGACCTGTGACGTCACCGGCTGCAACGCGCTGCGTTCGCGCGACGTATACAGCGGACTCCACTGCACATCCCCGGTGCCGCCGCCAATCCGCTCGCTCAGGATATGGATGCCGGACAGGAGTCCGGCGACAACCAAGAACCCCAGGAGTAATCCAAGTGCTTTCCTTCCCACAGCACTCACCTCCCACACGTCCGCCCGCGGCGCTCGCAGAGCGGCCGGTGTCGAACCAGTCTAGCCCATCGGCGCGAACTTGAGAAGTCGGCGCCGTAGGCCGGCATCGAAGAGGAGACAGGCGGTGAGGCCCGGGCGGGCTGAGCCCGGGCCTCTGGAGGTTGGTGCGTTTGGTGGGTGCTCTTGCTAGATCGCCGGCATAGTGCCCCGGATTCATGAAGCTTCTGTTGGGGAGATGTGACGAGGATGTGTGCCCCCCCGTCGGGCAACGGCAGCCCGCGTCGTGCCGGCGCACCGCGGGCTTCTGGGCCACCCGCGCAACGACTCGGCTTTGCACGCGAGGAGAAGTGGACATATCCTTCAGCATTTCGGCCGGCATCGACCGGCTGTCGAAGAGGAGCGTTCGGTGACCGGACTTCTTGCAACGGGCGTCGCGATTCTGTTGGGGTACCTGCTCGGAGAGACCGTACGAGCGTTCGGACTTCCACGGGTCAGCGGATACATCATCGCCGGGCTGATTCTGAACCCGAGAATCACCGGACTCGTCACCCCGGTATTCGTCGACTCGTTGGAGACGACGACCGAGCTGTCGCTCGCCATCTTGACGTTCGCGATCGGCGGAACGCTGGCATTCGGCCCGCTCAAGGAGCTCGGCCGCAAGATCCTGTTCATCGCCTTCGGGGAATCCCAGCTCTCCGCCCTCCTCGTGACGGCCGGATTGCTGGCGACGCTGCCGTTTCTGCTGCCCCACGAAGGCTCTTTCGTCCAGACCGTCGCCCCGCTCGCCATTCTCCTCGGCGCGCTGGCCTCTCCGACCGACCCGTCGGCCACACTCGCCGTCGTTCGACAGTACAAGGCGAAAGGCATGGTGACGTTCAGCATCATGGCGTCGGCCGCGCTCGACGATGCCCTCGGCATCCTGAACTACAGCGGCGGCGTCGCCATCGCCCTGATCCTCATCACGCATCACATCGAGGGCATCGGGACGATTCTCGAGCCGTTCCTCTCCATCGGCGGCGCGCTCGCCGTCGGTGCGGTGTGCGGGCTCGCGTTTCGCTTCGCTCCGCGGTGGCTCCGCGGGGAGAGCGGCGGCCTTCAGATCACACTTCTGTTGGGGATTCTCGGCATCTGCTACGGTGTTTCGACCCTGCTGGCCCTCGATCAACTGCTCGCGACCATGGCGATGGGCGTCACGGTGGTCAACACGAAGCGACAGGAGCGTCACGAGGTCTTCCATCTGCTGGAGGAATCGGTCGAACCGATCGTCTTCGTCGTCTTCTTCACCGTCAGCGGGATGCTTCTCGACGTCGCGGTCTTGTTCCGCTACCTGCCGGTTGTCCTGCTGTTCGTCGCGTTTCGTTCCGCCGGCAAGCTCACGGGGGCCTACCTGGGCGCGAAGCTCGGACGGGCATCAACCGCCGTCCGTCGCTACACCGGTTGGGGATTGATCCCGCAGGGAGGGATCGTCATCGGCCTCGCCTTACTCGCCCGGCAGAATGCCGCCCTCGCTCCGATCAGTCACATTCTCCTCAACGTGATCATCGGGGCGACCGTGCTGCATGAGTTGATCGGTCCGCTGACGGCGAAGCTGGCGATCACGAAGTCCGGCGAGACGACGGTCAAGCAGTGAGCAAGCGCCGCGCGATCGCGCCATACACATCGACGGCGGCGCGAAGCTGCTCGATCGGAACCCGATCGGACGGCCCGTGGGCATTCGCGATCTCCCCGGGGCCGAGAACGACCGTCTCGATGCCGCTTGCCGCGAGGTGCCCTCCGTCGGTCCAGTACGTGACGCCGATCGGCTCCGCCGGCAAATCGTTGCTCGCAATGGCGGCGATCGCCGCGCGGGCAAGCGGTGCATCGGGCGACGTTTCGAGCGCCACGTGCGGGACGACGGAGGTCATCGCCATCTCCTCGACATCGGACGCCAAGCCGTCCACACCACTGCAGATCCCCTCCACCAGCTCCCGGATCTCGGCCAGCGCGTCGTCGTCGCCGGGCACCGTGCGCCGATCGATATCGATCTCGCATCGTTCGGCGACAATGTTCGGCTGCGTTCCGCCACAGACCCGCCCGACGTTGACCGTCGAACGTCCGAGCAACCGGTGCGTCCGGCCGGCAATCACGGACCGCAGCTCCGCCTCGACGGCACGGACGATCCTTGTCGCGTACGAGACGGCCGAGATCCCCCGCTCGGGGCAGCTGCCGTGCGCGCCCCGTCCGATCAGCGTGATGCGAACGAAGCACGCCCCCTTGTGCGCCAAGGCCACGCGAAGGTCCGTCGGTTCCCCGACGACCGCGCGGTCGGCCCGGATCCCGGCGTCGATCGCCGCCTTGACCCCGAGCCCGCCGGTCTCCTCGTCGACCGTACCCAAGAACAGGAGATCACCCTCGAGAGGAGCGGAGCGTCTCTCCGGCGCGTGCTCCGTTTGGATCGAAGCGAGCGCGCAGGCCATCGCGGCCACCGCGCCCTTCATATCGCATGCGCCGCGCCCCCGGAGCACCCCGTCTTCGACCCTCGGCACGAACGCGTACGCCATGTCGCCGGCGGGCACCGTGTCGAGGTGCCCGCACAGCATCAGGCTCGGTCCGCCGCCGCCGGGGATCCGAGCGATGACGTTCGAACGGTCGCCGTCGACCGCCAGCAGGTCAGCGTCGATTCCACGATCGTGGAACCACCGCATCAGGAATCGTCCGACCTCGGCTTCTCGACCAGGCGCCTCGGCGTGACTCTCGATCGCGATGAGCCGCTTCGTCAGTTCGAGAACGTCGGGGCGTTCGGCGCTCACGTTTTCGACGGCGACCGCTTCGTCATCGCCCCGGCACCAAGAGCATCCTGCGCGATCTCTCGCAGTCTGAACTTCTGGATCTTGCCCGACTGGGTCATCGGGAAATCGTCGACGACCTCGACATACCGCGGAACCTTGAAGTTCGCGATCTCCCCGACGCAGTAGTCGACGATCTCCTGCGGATCGATCGTCACACCCTCCCGCGGAATGATGTACGCCGCCGCCACTTCCCCGAACACGTCGTCGGGAATCCCGATCACCGAGACGTTCTGCACCTTCGGATGCGTGAACAGGTACTCCTCGATCTCGGCCGGATAGACGTTGAACCCACCGCAGATCAGCATATCCTTCTTGCGCCCGACGATCTTGACGTAGCCGTCGGCGTCCATCGTCGCCAGATCACCCGAGTACAACCACCCGTCGGAATCGATCGTCTGCGCGGTAATCTCCGGCGCTCGGTAGTAGCCAAGCATCACGTTGTACCCGCGGCAGGCGAGCTCGCCCATCTCGTCGGTCGGCAACGGCTGATGATCGTCGTCGGCGATCTTCACCTCGATCCCTTCGAGCGCCCGTCCGACGGTCTCCACCCTTCGCTCGATCGGATCGTCAAACCGGGTCATCGTGATCACCGGCGACGCCTCGGTCAGCCCGTAGGCGATCGAGACGTTGCAGTGCAGCTCTTCCATCGCCCCTTTCATGACCTCGATCGGGCACGGCGCACCGGCCATGATCCCCGTCCGGAGCGTCGACACGTCGTAGCGCGTTCCGTCGTCCTTCCCCTTGCGATTCTCTTCCAGCTCGAGGACGAACATCGTCGGCACACCGTACAGCACCGAGACGCCGAACCGTTCGACGAGCTTCAGCGCCTCCTTCGGCTTGAAGACCTGCATCGGGACCATCGCCGCGCCCCACGTGATCGAGCCGGTGATGCCCATCACGCATCCGAAGCAGTGGAAGAACGGCACCCCCAGCAGGAAGACATCCTCCTCCGTCGTGTGCAGCACTTCGGTGACCTGCTCGGCGTTCTTGGCGATGTTGTGATGCGACAGCATCGCACCCTTCGGGTTCCCGGTCGTGCCCGACGTGTAGAGGATGAAGACGTTGTCGCTCGGGTCGCAGGAAGCCTCCCGCTCGGCGAGGGCTCCGTCGGCCAGCAGGGCCTCTCCCCGCTCGATCAGCCCTTCGAACGCGTGCATCCCGTCGCCCGGCTCTCCGACGATCACGATGTGCTCGAGCCTCGGGAGCTTCTCCCGGATCCCGTCGATCATCGAGATGTAATCGATGCCGACGAACGACGACACGGCGAACAACGTCGTCGCCTCCGAATCGTCGAGGATGTACTCGACCTCGTGGGTCTTGTACCTCGTGTTCATCGGCACGACGACGGCGCCGACCCGTGCGATCGCGAAGTACACGATCACCCATTCGGGCACGTTCGGCATCCACAGACCGACCTTGTCGCCCACTCCGACGCCGAGGTCGAGCAGCCCGCGAGCCAGTCGATCGACCCGCTCGCTCAACTCCTCGTAGGTCAGCGTCACGCCGCTTGGGTCGAGGATGGCGTGTCGTCGCGGAACTCGTTCCGTCGTGTCGCGCAGGACTTGGGACAGGGTTTTCATCGATTCACCTCGTGAACGGATGGATGTACCCGAATTATCCGAGACGGGAAATGCAGTCGCAAACTGGCTCGCCATCGAAGCGCTCCGTACAATGGCGCATCCATCCTGCAAGTGGGAGGAACGGCTATGATTCCCGCCATTTCGTTCATCGGCCATCACGACAGCGGCAAGACCCGTCTCCTCTCCCGCCTGGTTCCGCTCCTGTCGAGCCGCGGCCTTTGCGTCGGCGCGGTCAAGCACGCCCCCCATCTCGCCGCCACGACGGACACGGACGCCGACAGCGGCCGACTCGTCGCGGCGGGCGCCGACCCGGTCCTGTTGCTCGGCGAATCCGACGCCGTCCTCACGTGGACGTATCGCGACGAGGAGACGATCGAGTCGCTGGTCGCGAGGCTCTTCCCCCAATGCGACTTGGTGCTCGTCGAGGGGATGAAGCGCGGTCCGCTTCCGAAGATCGAGGTGTACCGCCGGGGCCGCGATGTCGCCCGCGAGCCGCTCGCCGGCGAGATCGATGTCGTTGCGGTCATCACCGATGACCGCATCGCCGCCCCGGACGGCACCGCCATCCTGTCGCCGTCGGACCTTCCCGGCATCGCCGACCTGCTCGAGTCGACGCTCCTCTAGGCGTCCCGAGGCTCCGATCGATTGCGCCTCGATCGGGCCTGTGGTACTCTCGTTTCGTGATGAACAGCCCTTCCGATGCCCTCTCCGTGACGATGCCGACGGATGCCGCCGCAACGCTCTTCTTGGTGCCCCGCGCGATCGACCGCCTCGTCGCGGGACGCCGCCTCGCCGCCCCGTTGCTCGGCGACGATCCGGCGGAGCCCGAGCACTCGGCCGTCCTGCGCGGCGCACATCCGGACCTCCTCGTCCTGAGCCCGCCGGAGAAGAAGGAGCGAATCGGGATCGACCAGGTCCGGGAGGTCATCCGAAGGGCCCAGTTCACCCCCGTCCGTTCGGCACGGAAGGTCTGCCTGATCCCGCGCGCCGAGGCGCTGACGCCCGAGGCGGCGAATGCCCTGCTGAAGATCATGGAGGAACCGCCCCGAAACCTCGCGTTCGTGCTGCTCGCGGAACATCCGAGCGATCTGTTGCCGACCATCGTCTCGCGCTGCCGAACCGTCCGCGTTCCACCGCCGAGCCGCGACTCGATCGTCGGCCGCCTACTCGACGCCGGGTATGCCCCCGACGACGCCGCCTGGCTCGCCGGGCTCACGCTGCGCGACGGCGATCTCGATCGACTTCTCGAGACGCACCCCGACATGTCCACCGCGCGCGACGGCGCGTCCGTGCGCCGAGTGCCGATCACCGACGTCATCGGCTCTGCGCTCTCCGACGACCCGATCGCGCGCCACGTCGCGCTCCAGGAGATCGTCGGACGGATTGGGTCCGTCGACCCCGATCTGCTGACGGTCGGCGTTCGGATGCTCGCCGCCCAGGAGCGGGACATCCTCGCTCGGTTTTTGCACGAGCTTCTCGGGGCCGCGTTCGGCCTCCTTCGATCCCGCGCCGATCGCGGCGACGGCGTGCGGGATCGCATCGACTCGGACCGCCTTCGCTCCCTGTGCCGCGCGATCGACACCGCGTATCGATCGATCGCCGCCTACGGACCGGCGGAGGCTGTTCTGGTATCGTTACTACTGACACCGGGAGGCGATGACGATGGGCAATGACCGTGTCGTGCTGGTCAGGATCCAGAATCTCGATCGCGAAACGGCCTGCTTCAGTGCAGGCCCAGTCCCCGTGCAGCCCGGCCAGTCCTGCGTCGTCGAACACACCGGCCTGCGGCTCGGCGTCATGCTGAACGAACTGGAAGCCGGCGCTGGGCTGAGCGACCAGCTCGATCGTGTCGTCCGGATCGCCTCGCCGCGCGATGTCGACACGCACCGCTACAACCAGGCCGATGCCGAACGAATCCTCTTCTCGACCCGGGAAGTCGTCGCACGACACAAGCTCCCGATGCACCTCGTCGCCGCCGAGTACACCCTCGACCGTCGCCAGCTGCGGATCTATTTCACCGCACCCCACCGCGTCGACTTCCGCGCGTTGCTGCGCGATCTGGCCGCTCGATACGGCACGCGGATCGAGCTACGCCAGATGGGAGCGCGCGACGAAGCGCGGATCAAAGGGGGCATCGGCCGCTGCGGCCTCGAGATCTGCTGTCACCGGTTCCTCCACGAACCGAACCCGGTCCCGATGGAGCTGGCCTACGATCAGGAACTGTTCGTATCGCCAGAGCGGATCACCGGCTGTTGCGGCCGCTTGATGTGCTGTCTGGCGTACGAGCACGCGACGTACAAGGAGACGCTTTCCCGGCTCCCCGCCCTCGGCGCTCAGGTGGCGTGGGAGAACAAGAAGGGAAAGGTCATCTCGCACAACATCTTCCGCAACACCCTGACGATCCTGACCCGGGATCGTGACCGTGTCGAGGTCGATGCGTCCGACGTCAGCGTCCTTCGCCCGGGTAAGGGTCGCCGGCGGTAGATCGCGCCCCGTCTTGCACCAACCGCACCCACTCCGTCTCCGTCACCGACGCTTCGACACATGCCGCATCCTCCGTGTAGCCGACCACTTCCGCCCGCCCGGCCGTCGTCAGAGGGACGAGTTTGTGCACCGCCTGAATCGGGAACGTGAACGCGACGGCCCGCTCTTCCGGATACAGACACGATGCGATCCGTTCCCGGAGCCGATCGACGTGCAGGCCGGAGCGGGCCGACACGCCGATCCCTTCGATGCCGTCCGTGTTGTCGAGCACGGCATCTCCTCGCAGGTCGATCTTGTTCAGCACGTGGATCGTCGCCGGGCGTTCGACCTGCTCGTGGAAGACCTCGCGCTCGAGGATCTCCGACACCGTTCGATGCTCCTCCTCCCATCCCGGCTTGGCAATGTCGATGACGTGGAGGAGGAGATCCGCGTGCTGGGCCGCCTCGAGCGTCGCCGCGAAGGCGGGAACGAGGTGGTGCGGCAGGTCTCGGATGAAGCCGACGGTGTCGGCGAACAGCGCCGTCCTTCCGGGCGCGACCTCACCCCGGCGAACCACCGAGTCCAGCGTCGCGAACAGCTTGTCCTCGACGAACTGCTCCGCTTCGCAGAGCCGGTTCAGCAACGTCGATTTCCCGGAGTTCGTGTATCCGACGAGCGCGACCCGAGGCAGGTCGCTCTTCATTCGCCGCTTCCGTCGTACGCCACGCTCCGCCGTCGCCTTGGCCAGGCGCTTTTCGAGCGTGTGGATCCGTCGATTGATCTTGTTCCGATCCAATTCGAGCTGTGTCTCCCCGGGGCCGCGCGTGCCGACGCCGCCCGCCGCCCCGCCCCCGACCCGGGTCAGCGCCGCGCCCCACCCGCGAAGACGCGGCAGCAGATAGCGAAGCTGCGCCAGTTCGACTTGCAGCCTCGCCTCCTTGGTCGCCGCCCGCTGGGCGAAGATGTCGAGGATCAGCTGGGTCCGATCGATCACCTTCCGCCCGATCGCCTCCTCGAGGTTTCGAGCTTGGGCCGGCGTCAGCTCATCGTTGAACACGATCGCATCCGCCCCGAGCTCCTCCGCGGCCGCGCGGACCTCGTCCACCTTTCCACGGCCGACGAACGTCCCCGGATCCGGACGTCGCCGATTCTGCACAAGCGTCGCCAAGGTCGTGATGCCCGCGGTCTCCGACAGCGATTCCAGTTCGTCGAAGCGCGCGTCCTCGGCCCGCCCGTCGACGATCCCGACCAGGATTGCCTGCTCGCTCCCGTAGACGCGGGCCCGCGTCCCAAGTCGATCCTCGATCAGCGGCTCGTGATGCCGATCAGGCGTCCCGTCGCTCAATGCGCGCCCCCAATGCTCGCAATTTCTCGTCCAGCGCTGCGTACCCGCGGTCGATGTGCTCCAACTGGGTCACGTCGGTCGTCCCCTCCGCCGACAGGCCGGCAAGCACCAGTGCGGCGCCGGCGCGGATATCGGTCGATGCGACCGATCGCCCCCGCAGCGCGTCGACTCCGGTGATCATCAGCTCGCGCCCCGATCGCACGATTCGCGCCCCCATCTCGCACAGCGCATCGACATACGCGAACCGGTCTTCGAACACCGCCTCGCGTAGACGGCTCGTCCCGACGGCACGGGCGAGGTAGGCAACGAATGGCGGGTGCAGGTCGGTGGGGAAACCGGGGTGCGGCGCCGTCGAGATCTCCACCGGCCCCGGCCGCGTCGCCTCACGTACGGTCACCGAGTCCGAAACGATGTCGAGCCGAGCTCCGGTCGATTCCAACGCCTCCAGAAACGAGGCCAGATGATCGCCTCGCGCGCCCTCGACGGTGACGTCCCCTCCGCCGATCGCCCCTGCCAGCAGGAACGTACCCGCCTCCATCCGGTCGGGGATCAGCTCATGCTCGGCGCCGTACAGCGCACGTACACCCTCGACACGAATCGTCCGCCCGTCCCGATCGATCGTCGCCCCCATCCGCCGCAGCAGGCCGATCAGATCCTCGACCTCCGGCTCGATCGCCGCGTTCCCAATGACCGTCTCGCCCTTCGCCAGTGACGCCCCCATTAGGATCTGTTCGGTCGCGCCGACCGACGGGTAGGACAGTTCGATGCGCGCACCGACCAACCGGTCAGCCGTGACCTCCACGAGGCCGTTCCGCTCCTCCACCCGCGCCCCAAGCGCCCGCAGTCCATCGAGATGCAGATCGATCGGACGGCGACCAATCGCACAGCCTCCCGGCAGCGGCACGACCGCCCGCCCGAGCCGCGCGACGAGCGGTGCCAGCACGAGAAACGACGCACGCATCTGCCGAACCGAGTACGCATCCGCTTCAGCGGACAGCATCTGACCGGCGGAAATCGCCACATGGTCGCCATGGCGGACGACACGGGCGCCGAGCGCACCCAGCGTATACAGGATCGTGCTGACGTCCCGCAGCTGCGGGACGCGATGGAGGATGACCGTCTCGTCGGTCAGCAGGGCCGCGATACAGGCCGGAAGCGCGGCGTTTTTCGCTCCGTCGACGCGAACGGTCCCCGAAAGGCGCGCGCCCCCTTCGATGCGAAAGCACGCCATCGGTTACGGCAGATAGCGAAGCGGGTCGATGGGGAATTCGCCGTTGCGGACCTCGAAGTGCAGATGGGGACCGGACGAGATGCCGGTGTTGCCGGACAACGCGATCTCCTGCCCCATCTCGACGTACCGCCCGGCGGCGACGAGAGCGCTCGACAGGTGCCCGTACATCGTGATGTACCCGTCGGCGTGCTCGATGATCAGGACGTTTCCGTACCCCTGCTGCTCGCCGTAGTAGATGACCTCCCCGCCGGCGGCGGCATGGACGATCGTTCCCTCAGGGACGTCGAGATCGATTCCGTCGTGGTGATGCCAGAAATTCTGCACCGGATGGTCACGCCAGCCGAACGTCGACACGACCTCGCCCTCGAGCGGCCAGATGAACCGCGACGGCACGCCCTTCGACAGCCGGACGACGTCGTCCCAGAACGACGAAGTGACCTCGGGAATCAGGATCCGGTCGCCGGCGAAGATCGTCGACGACGTGGTCAGTCCATTGGCTGCGGTCAGCGACTCGACCGGGACTGCGTAGGTCACGGAGATGTCGGTCAACGTCTGCCCCGCCTGGATCACGTGGACGATCCCGTCCTGGGATCCGTACAGCACCCGTCCCGGTTGCAGCTGCCCATCGCCGAACAGCCGGTTGCTGGCCAGTATGTTCGACACGGGGACGCCAAGCATGGCGGCGACATCGGCCACGGTCTCGCCGTCGGAGACGTCATGTCGGAGGATCTCGCCCTCGATCGTCGCGAGCGGTTCGGCGGTGTCGTCCTCCCCGTCCGCAATCGGGAAGACGTCGAGCGGGATGTCGTCGGTCGCCGCGTCCTCGTTCGGCTGCACGGCCGTTTCATCGCCGACGACGTCCAGCGGCTCGTCGTCCGCGGGCCGGGTAAAGAGGATCGGCAGCACGATCACTGCGGCGAGAAACAGCACCGCTATCGCAACTCGATCTTTGCGAATCGGCTTCTTCTGCCTGTAGCGGTCCGAGTAGCTAGTCACTGCTCATCAACTCAAGGAACTGGTCGTTGTCCTTGGTCGCCTCCATCTTCCCCTTGATGAACTCCATCGCCGCTTGCGGATCGTTCAACTCAGCCATCATCTTACGTAGGATCCACACCCGGTTCAATTCCTTCTCCCCGAGCAGCAGCTCTTCCTTGCGCGTCGCGCTCTGCTCGACGTCGATCGCCGGGAAGATCCGCTTGTTCGCCAACCCACGATCGAGGATCAACTGCATGTTGCCGGTTCCCTTGAATTCCTCGAAGACAACCTGGTCGAGCTTGCTGCCCGTATCGATCAGCGCCGTCGCGATGATCGTCAAGCTTCCTCCGTTCTCGATGTTTCGCGCCGCTCCGAAGAACTCCTTCGGCTTGTACAACGCCGTCGGATCCATTCCACCCGACAGCAGCTTCCCCGATGCGGGGATCGACAGGTTGTACGCCCGCGCGAGACGCGTAATCGAGTCCATCAGCACGACGACGTCCTGGCCCAGCTCGACGAGCCGCTTCGCTCGGTCGGTCACGAGCTCGGCGATTCGCGTGTGGTGCCGCGGCTCGAGGTCGAACGTCGCTGCGACCACCTCACCGTCGGGGACGGACCGTTGGAAGTCGGTGACCTCCTCCGGCCTCTCGTCGACGAGCAGAACGAACAGCTTGACGTCGGGGTAGTTCGTCGTGATGCCATTCGCGATCTGCTTCAGAAGCGTCGTCTTCCCCGCCATCGGCGGCGACACGATCAGCCCTCGCTGACCCTTCCCGATCGGGCAGAACAGATCGATGATTCGCGTGGAGATCTCCGCGGAATCATGTTCGAGCCGATACATCTCGTCCGGATGGAGCGGGACGAGATCGCGGAACTGCACGCGCCGCCGGGACAGGTCTGGATCGGCCCCGTTGACGGCCTCCGCCTTCTGCAGCGCGAAGTAGCGCTCCTCGTTTTTCGGCGCGCGAATCGACCCGGTGATCACGTCGCCGTCGCGAAGCGCGAACCGCTTGATCTGGGACGGGGAGACGTACACATCGGTCCGCCCCGGAAGACACTTGTCGCTGCGAAGAAAGCCGTATCCATCCGGGTGTAGCTCTAGGATTCCGTCCGTCAGGCGAAGCTCTCGCGCCTTGGCGAGGTGGCTCATCACCACGCGTAGAAGGTCGTCCTTCCCCGCCTGACGGTTATTCTTCAGCCCGAGCTCTTGGACCATCTCGAGCAATTCGTCGATTGTCTTGTCGCGCAGCTCACCAACTTCTCTCATCGAAATCACCTCAGAACTGGATGCCCCGACTCACGATCAATGCGGTGGCACCAAAGTAGAACAGCAACAGCGTTACGGCGTCGAGCCCGACGCCAAAGATTCGTCGCCGGCAACGGGCGACCAGCGACACCATCGCAACGAGCGTCAGCAGGACTCCACAGATCGCTACGACCGCCTGATCCGTTTCTCCGCCCCTCAGATTCGCGAAGATCGCGCCACGACGGTACGCCGCGTCCGCGAAGAAAATGGTCAAGATGTTGAACATGTTCGAGCCGAACAGGTTGCCGACGATCATATCGTACGCGCCGATCCGCAGCGCGCCGATCGATGTCGCCAGCTCGGGCAGCGACGTCACGATCGCGACCAGAATCGCCCCCATGAACGAAGCCGAGAGGCCGGACGACAGCGCGATCGCCTTGCTCGCCCGGATCAGGAAGATCCCCGATACGATGATGACCGCACCGCAGATCACGAACCCCAGGACCGCCGCTCGAAGCGACAGCGTCGCGGCCTCGGCCACTGCCTCCTCCTCCATCGTCTCGTGCCGCTCGGCGTGAAACAGCAGGAAGACGCCGACGACGTAACCCACGAGGATCAGCCAGCTTACCGGACTGATCCCGAGGAAGGTCCCCCGCGGCGACAGAACGAGCCCGAGCATCGCAAACAGCGTCAGCAGGACGGCCATCGCTCCGCTCAACGTGTGGTAGCCACGCGCCTTCAGCAGGAACGGTCCCCGGCCGAGAAGCATGATATCCATCACCGCGATGATGACGACATTGAACAGATTGCTTCCGAACGCGTTTCCCATCGCGATATTCGGCACATCGAGCGTCGCACCAGACACCGTCGTCGTCAGCTCGGGAATCGACGTCAGCGTCGCCAGGAACAGCAATCCGATCCATCCTTGTCCGATCCCGGTCCGGCTGCCGAGCGCCTCCCCGTACGGCGCAAGCCGAATGCCGGCGGCGATGATGCCGGCGGCCGACAGGAAGAAGACGACCCAATGAAGGATCATCCACGCTCACGCTTCCCGTGTCGGTGTGTCCGGTCCATTCCACTCGTCCTTCCGCAGTTCCATCCAGATCGGAATGGCAGTCGATGCGCCCCGCACATTGCGGGGGATTGATCGAAGAGCCCGTCTACCCGGTACCGCATGTGCCCGTCTGGGCGATTACAGCTTCTTGAACAACCACTTCACCATATCGCCGTACATCTTCAGTCGGTCGAGGATGCCCTTGACGAGACCGCGCTTCTCCTCCTTGAGGATGTGCGTCACGCCCTCGAGTTTTACGTACTCCTTGCTCCATCCCTCTTTCGACGCCAGGCGCGACAGCGCCATCTCGATGCCGAAATTCATCTCCTCGACGTTGTCCTGCGCCCGCTCCCACAGCTTCCGGGACAGGATCCGCTGCCCGGAGGCATACGGGTTGATCTTCTGTGCGAAGTCCGTGTTCCGCCGCCCATCGGCGAAGACGCCGACGACCATATCCAGTCCTTCGGCATCGTACGTTCGGATCATCCGTTCGACATGTTCCCGCGTCAGGCCGACGAGGTCGGCGTCGAGGAACATCAGCGTGTCGTTCTTCGCTTCGGACACGCCCACCGCGAGCGCCGCCGCCTTTCCCCGATTCTCGGGAAGCGACACGACCTGGACCGGAAAGCCCTTGGCCTCCATCGCCGTTTCGTCCTCCGATCCGTCATCGACGACGATGATTTCGTCCACGGAATCACTCGCCACGATGGGATCGAGAACAGCGCCGATTCGCCCGGCCTCGTTGTATGCGGGTACCACCACGGAAACGCGCATAGGAATACAAGGGAATTGGGACTCACCCCATCCCTTCACGGCCCGCATTCTACCGCTTGCGCTCCGTCTCGTCAATTCCCGCGCACCATCAAGTCGCCTCGTCATGCCGGGAGGATGGATCGCCGGCGAACCACGCCACCACATCCTCGACCAGGCTGCGCTCGTCGTGATACGGCTCCGCCGGAACCGGGAGAGAGTCGAGAAAACGCGCGCCGTAGCTTCGCGACAGGATGCGCTGATCGGTCAGGATCACGATCCCGTGATCGTCGGCCGTTCGGATCAGCCGGCCGACCCCCTGTCGCAGTTTCAGGATCGCTCTCGGAAGCGCCAGATCGCGAAACGGGTCACGTCCCTCTCGCGCGACGCGATCCGACAGCGCGGAGACGATCGGATCGGTCGGGACGGAGAACGGCAGCCTCGTGATGACGAGGAACTCCATATCCTCCCCAGGCAGATCGACACCCTCCCAGAAGCTCTCCGTTCCGAGCAGCAACCCGGCGCTCGGATGGGCGCGAAATCGTTCGAGCAGCTTGCTACGCGGACCCTCGACGCCCTGCGCATACGTCGCGATCTCGGCGGGAATCCGCTCGCGCACGGCATGCAGCATCTGATACGACGTAAACAGCGCGAGCCCCTTCCGCCCCAGCCGGGTCGCGAGGGTCGCCAACAGCGTGGCCAGTTCATCCGCGTACGCGTCGCCCTCGGCGTCGATCGGCGCGAAGTACGCCGGAACGGCGACCTTCATCCGCTCGCGAAACGAGAAGGGACTGTCGACCACGGCCGTCCGTACGCGGAGGATCCCATCGGTCAACCCGATCGATCGGCTCAGGTACTCGAAGTCGCCGGCCAGCGACAGCGTCGCAGACGTCAACACGACCGACTCCACCCGCGGGTACAACAGTTGCTGGAAGAACGGCGCCACGTCGAGCGGCGTCGCGTGCAGGGCCGGCCCGCTCCGTTCCCGTTCATACCAATGGACGCTGTTGTCTTCAGGCGGCATCGTGATCGTCCGCGCCACCTTGCTCAGGCGGGACACCCGTTCGACATGTCCCTCGAGCTCTCGGAGTGCTTCGTCTTCGTCAAGCCGTTCCCCGAGTCGGTCGAGCGCCATCCCGACCTGCTCCAGTGCGGTCACCGTCTCGCCGATCTGTGCCTCAACCCCGGTCAACGACGAGAACGTCCCGCGCCGTTCCTCCGGCAAAACCCGCTCCAGTGCCCGAAACAGGCTCCCCGATCGGCGGCGAAGCGCCGCCGCATCCTCCGCGACCCGACGCACGTCCTCGTCCCCTTCGGGCAGCGGCAATCGCCCGACCCACCCGTGACGCCGCCGCGATCCGGCCAGGTCGTCGACCACCCGGGCAACGATACGCTCCGACAGGCTCTGCGTAAACGCCGTCCTCGCCGCCTCCTCCAGGTTATGGGCCTCGTCCACGACAAGGTGCGTGTACTTTCCGAGCACGACGCCTCCGACGGAGAGGTCGCCGAGAAGGAGCGAATGATTCACGACGACGAGGTCGGCCTTCCGTGCCCGCCGGCGCGCCGCGATCGAGAAGCAGTCGTCGAGAAACGGGCAGAAGACGCCGACACAGTGGTTCGGCGCATCGCACAGCCGACGCCACAACGACCGGGAGTCCGGATCGGCTTGAAACGCGGTGTTCTCGTCGATGTCGCCGGTCTCGGTCTCGATTAACCAGCGGGCGAGGGGCGCCAGCCGCGCGAGTCCATCTCGGTCGAGGCCCCCCACCAGTTCCCCGACAAGCGTCTGCCATCGACGCAGGCACAGGTAGTTCTCGCGCCCCTTCAGCAGCGCCACGTTCAGGTGCGGCGCCAGCCGCCGCAACAGAAACGGAAGGTCCTTGCCGTACAGCTGTTCCTGCAACTGCTTCGTCCGTGTCGAGACGATGACTCTCGCCGACGCGTCCCCACGCAGCGTCAGGATCGCCGGCACGAGATACGCGAAAGTCTTTCCGGTGCCCGGCCCCGCCTCGACGAGGAGCGCCTCCCCGTCCCGGAATGCCTCTTGCACGGCGTTCGCCATCTCGAGCTGCCCGGAGCGTTCTTCGTACGACGCGAGCGCGTCGGCGACGAGTCCCTGGGCCCCGAGAACGTCGGCGGCGCAGAGCCCTCCGAGATCGACGTCCGGTGCGTCCGGCGACGGTGGCGGTGCCTCCGCCGGGCTCGTCTCCTCCGTCCGCGCCTCGGTCAGCAAACGGTCAAACAGCTCCGACAACGGATCCGGAAGCAGCCGAGCAAGCAGCGCGATCAGCTCGCGATCGAGGGTCAGCGTCTCTTCGATCATCGCCGCGAACACGCGGGCCGCCAACGCCGCGCCGGCGGGACCATCGATGCCGTACTGCGTGGCGATCGACGCAAGGCCGTGATCGGAGCAGGTCGGACGGAGCGCGCGGGCGAGTCGCCGTAGGTCGATCTCGGCCGGTCCGGCCTCGCGACGCCCGTCCGGATAGACGGCGTGAGGTAGCTCGTCTTTCGGAAGAGGATCGGGACAGGGCCCCGGGTCGCCGTCCTCGAGCAGCGCCACGTCCTCGTCAACGAGGACGAGCACACGGGAGAGCCCGAGCCGAGCCCACGGGACGGACGAAGGCACTAGAGGAGGTGTCGTAGGAGGTCGATTCGCCGGATCCGCCCGACCAGTCGGCCTTCGCCGTCCACGACGGGCAGGTTCTTGACACCCTTCCGGATGATCAGGTCCGCGGCACGCAGGTCGTCATCGTCCATCGTCACACTGAGGACGTTCGGACGCATGTACGATTCGATCGGATCGTCGGCAATCTGCGCCAGCTTGCTGGACAGCTGGTTCATGTCCGGGATGAAGGATGCGCTGTGGAGCATCTCGAAGTAGCCCGGCAGCGCCGCGCGAATCAGGTCCTTCTCGGAGATGAATCCGATCAACGTGCTGTCCTCGTCAACGACGGGGACGTTCGGCATCTCGGCGTTGTCGAGGATGAAGATCAGCTCGCGAACGGGGATGTCTTTCTCCACCGCCGTCAGGTCTCTGGTCATGATCTCGCGGACCTTCATGCTCGCCTCCTCAGATCCTCTCCACCGAGATCTTTTTCATCTCGGCCTCGACTGTGGCGCGATCCTCGCAGATCTTCTTCTCGCTCTCCGCGCTGGCGATCCCCGCCGCCATCCCGAATCGCAACGCCTCCTCCACCGGAGCGTCCTGGGTCAGCTTCAACAGGATGCCACCGAGGAAGGCGTCGTCCGCCCCGACGAGATTCTTGAACGCCGAGGTCGGGACCTTCGCCTCGATCTCCCAGCTGGCCTCCGGTGTCAAGACGATGTCTCCCGTTACGTCGTGCGAGATCACGACCATCTGCACGCCGAGGTCGATCACGTGACGGGCCGCGGCGACGATCGACTCCGTCGTCGTCAACGCCTTCCCTTCAAAGACCATGTGCTCGCGGGTATCGGGCTTGATCAGGTACGGGCACGCACCGACCGCCTGGCTGAGTGCTTCCCCGCCGGCGGAGATGACCACCTTCGCTCCGCTCGCCCGAGCGATCTTCGTCAACTCCGCGTAGATGCCGACATCGACGCCCTGCGGGAGGCTCCCCCCGAGGACGATCCACGACGCCCGCTTCGCCATACGCTGGAATCGGCGCATGAATCGCTCGATCTCCTCCGGCGTCACCGTCGGGCCCCGTTCGTTGATCAGGTTCGGGCTATGGCTTCGACCCTCCTCGAGGATCGTGACGTTGACTCGCGTCTCCTCATGGATCCAGACGAAGTTCGTCGTCACCCCTTTGCGCTGGAGATAGCGAACGACGACATGCCCGGTGTTCCCACCGACGAACCCCATCGCCACGTTGTCGACGCCAAACGCCGACAGGAATCGGGAGATGTTCGCGCCTTTTCCGCCGGCCGATGTCGAGCTGCGCGTAGCCCGCGTCAGGAACTCCTCCTGCGTGATCTGACAGACCTTGAGGCTCTCGACCCAGTAGACCTTGTCCACCGCCGGGTTCATCGTGACCGTTACGATCATCGTCTTCCCTTTATCTCTGATGGATCAGGACCGATCCGGACAGCCCGGCCGCGGTCGCGCCGTCGATCCGGACCACGGCGACCTCGCCGATCGTCCCTTCGCTGGCGACCACCGTCCGGTGATCCTCCGCCCGACCGACCACGCCCCCACCGCGGGCGACACCTTCGAACAGAACCTCGATCTCGCGCCCGACGAATCGCTCGTTCTCCTCCAGCGCAATCCGACGCTGCCGGAGGAGCACGCGTTCCAGTCGCTCGCCCTTCTCCGACTCGCTCACATCATCCTCCACCCGACCGCTCCTCGTCAACGGCCGCGGCGAGTACTTCGCCACGTACACCGTGCCGAATCGGACCCGCTCGATCAGATCCATCGTTCGCCGGAAATCCTCCTCCGTCTCCCCCGGATGCCCGACGATGAGATCGGTGGTCACGTTCAGCCCCTCGATCCGCTCCCGTGCACGATCGATCCGCTCCAGATACCGATCGATCGTGTACCCGCGGTTCATGTCGGCCAGAACGCGATCGCTTCCCGACTGTGCCGGAAGGTGCAGATGGTTGCAGATCCGCGGTGACGCCGCCATCGCGTCGATCACGTCATCGCCCATGTCTCGCGGATGAGAAGACGTGAACCGGACTCGACGAACGCCCGTCGCCGCGACCCGCCCGAGCAACGACGCGAACGATCCGTACTCCGGACGATCCGTCCCATAGGCGTTGACATTCTGCCCGAGCAGTAGCGCCTCCGCTGCACCCGAGCCGACCGCGTCCTCGACCTCCCGAAGGATCCGTTCCGGCGCCCGACTGCGCATCGGTCCTCGCGCACGGGGGACGATGCAGTACGAGCAGGCGTTCGAGCATCCCTCCGTGATCGTGATCATCGCGCGAATCGGGCTGCGGCGCACCGACGGCAGCTCGTCGATCTCGGTGGGCCGGCCGCAGACGGCCACCCGTGACGCATCGGCCCGCGACCGCCGCACCAGCTCGGGCACCGTCGCATGCCCCGTCGAGCCGAAGACGAAGTCGATCGCATCGAATCGCTTCAGCAGCGAGTCGCCGTGGATCTGTCCCAAGCAGCCGCCGACGCCGAGCGTCACGGCCCGCCGCCGCTTCTCCTCGACGACCGCTCCGATCCGCCCGTAGACCTTTTCCTCGGCTTTCTGCCGGACCATGCATCCGTTGAACAGCACGACATCGGCCGACTCGAGACGATCGACGATCGAGTACCCGGCTTGCGTCATCACACCGGCCAGTGCCTCCGACTGATGGAGGTTCATCTGACAGCCCCAAGTCTCGATGTACACACGGTTAGCCATCGTCGTGCCGAAGAGTACCGCATCGGCCGAACCCCGTCCATCGCTGTGGGCAAAAGGCTCGCCGCCCCCGAACGGCGGGCTGGCCCGCGCCCCGATCCGTCCGGTACACTCGTCGGGCCATGGCCCTTCGTCGCTGCGATCGTTACCTACTGCGGGAGATGGTCGGTCCGTTTGCCCTCGCTCTCGCGGGGCTCTTGCTCTTCCTCCTGCTGAACATCGTCCTGTCGCTGACCCCGCTGATGGTCGATCGCGGCGTCGGCATGGCCACGCTGCTGCGCCTCGTCGTCCTCGAACTCCCGAAGCTCTTCGTCCTCGCCGTGCCGATGGCCGCCCTGTTCGCAACGTTCCTCGGCATCGGGCGGCTGATGCACGACCGGGAGATCATGGCATTCGAGTCGATCGGGATCTCCCTGCGTCGCCTGCTGATGCCGCTGATCCTCGCCGCCAGTCTGATCAGTGCCGTCGACTTCGCGATCAACAACTGGGCCGCGCCGGCCTCCGAGCGCGCATTCCAGCGCACGTACCTCGAGGTGGTCTTCCGTCAGTCGATTCCGCGGATCACACCGAATGCAGTCTTCTCCGGCCCGGACAACCTCTTCTTCTACGTCCGGCGCTATGACGCGAACAGCCGCACCCTCTATGATGTCTTGATCTACGACACCGAGGGGGACTTCTTCCCGGTCGTCTCCGATACCGAGACCCAGATCGCGCTGATCACCGCCGAGACCGGCACGTGGACCGACGAGACCTGGGATCTCGACGGCGGTCGGACGTACGGATTCGACGCAGACGGCAAGCTCGTGTATTCGGGCGGGTTCGAGCGCCTGTCCATCCCGGTCGATCGATCCGTCGAGCAGATTCTGAGCCAATCGCGCTCTCCCGACGAGATGGGCATCTCGGAGCTTCTCGCGCGCGTCGGACAGGCATCGCGGAGCGGCCAGGGCATCGCCCCGTACGTCCTCGAGATCCACCACAAGATCGCGCTGCCGCTGACGACGATCGTGTTCGTCCTGCTCGGCGGCACGCTGTCGTTTACGTTCGGCGCCCGCGGGCGCGCCGTCGGCATCATCGCGAGCCTCCTCTTGCTCAGCATCTTCACCGGCCTGCTCTGGTGGACCCAGGCGATGGGGCAACGCGGTGCGATGCACCCCGCGCTCGCTGCGTGGCTTCCGAACCTCCTGTTCGGCACACTCGGGGCCCTCCTGTTCCTCCGTGTCGACCGGCTCGCATCGCGCGATCTGCTGAGGCGTCTGCGCCGCCTCGTCCCGTTCCTGTCGCTCCTCGCGCTCTCGATCACGATGATCGCCGTCGGGGAGGAGATTCCGCTCGCGATCGATGCCGACGAGCTGTTCATCTCGTCGGACCGGACCGAGGTCCTCGCCGAGGGGGCCGTCGAAGCGGCATTCGAGGATGCAACGTTGTCCGCCGATGCGCTGCATCTCCACCAGGCGCCGGACGGGCAATGGTTGTTCGAGGCGACCGGCGACGTCCGCCTCGCGATCGAAGACGGCATCGTTCTCGGCGGCGACCGCCTCTCGGCAGCGGTCGACCTCACCGACGATGGGATCCGAACCCGCTTCCTCGAAGCGGGTTCCTTCCATGGAGAGAGCGCCTTCGAGAACTCTCTCGGGGAGGAGCACACCCTCTACTTCCGCGGCGAGTCCGGCCGGATCACCTTCGACGAGGCCGGCGAGGCGGATCTGATCGAGATCGATCGCGGGGAGATGACGACGTGCAACTGCTGCGACGTGCCGTTTCGTTCGCAGCCGTATACGTTGCGCGCGTCCCGCATGCAGCTGTATCCGGATCGACTCCTCGTCGTCTATGGGCTGACGGCACGCGTGGGCGGGGTATCGTCGTTCTGGCTGCCGTTCTACGTCCAGCCGCTCGATGAAACGCTGGAGAGTCCGCTCTTCCCGGCGATCGGTCAGAGCGGCTCCCGCGGCTGGTTTCTGAAGTGGAACGTCCCGTTCTATCTCAGCGAAGCGCTGTACGGCACCGTTCGGTTCGACTACTACACCGCGTTCAGCGAGCTCGGCGCCGGGGTCGTTCTCCGCTATGCGTTCGGCGCGCATGAAGGATCGATCGACGCGTACGTCTTCCCGGCCAAGGTCGGCGACCGGATCACCCGTCTGTCCGTCGAACACGCCTTCGATCTCGGATTGTCTTGGCGAGGCGGAGGCCAGTTCGACTACGACGCCATCGGAACCGATGAGTCCCTGTCGTTTTCGGCTTCGGTCTCCGGCCAGTGGGGCGACTGGCGCCTCAGCGCGTCCGCCGTCCGCGCGTGGGAAGAGGCCGACGACGAAAACGAAGAAGATCTGATCACCCAGCGCCTCCCCGACCTTTCGCTGTCCCGAGAGCCGCTGCATCTCGGCCCGCTGTCGATCACGCCTCGATGCGGCGTCGGCTGGATCACCGAATGGGAGGGAAGCCTACTGACGGATCGGGCCGCTCGACTCAATGCCGGTCTGACGGTCGGCGTCGAGCCGTTCTCCCTCGCCGGCTTCACGCTGAACCCGTCGCTCGCCCTGACCGTCACCCGATACCGCGGCGACGACATCGACCGTTCGCGCAGTGCGTTGACGCTGTCGATCCCGGCCGCACTGGGCGGCCTGACGCTCGAGTACGCGGGCGCGTTCACGACGGCGGAGAGTCCGTTCGATTTCGACCGGATCGATGCCCAACAGCAGCTCGGCTGCCGGATCCAGAGATCCGGCCCCGTCACGCTTCGGATCGCAAGCGGGTACGATCTGCTCGCGCAGTCGTTCGACCCGGTCGAGATCACGCTCTCGTGGGGCGACGCAATCCCCTCGAGTCTTGCCGTCTCGTACGACCTTGCTGCGGCCCATCTCGATCGTGTCGTCCTACAGGGCGATTGGGCCCCCGTGCCTTTCCTCGTCTCCTGGCGCATTCCGTACGACGGAAGCCTCTCCCGGCTCGACGCGATCGACCTCGGACTCTCCGTCGCCGCTGATCGAACGTCGATCGACCTCGACGCCGAAGTTGAACTCGGCCGGTTGACATCGCTCGACGGAACGGTCGAGCTGAAGACGGACTTCGACTGGGGCGCCTCACTGCGTGCCACGTACGAGCCCGATGCGACGCCGCAGATCGGGAACGTGCGATACCGCCTGTTCCGGGACATCGGGGATTGCATCCAAGTCGGAATCGAGAGAGCATCCGATCAGGTCTGGCTGTACGCGTCGATCCTGGCGTTCCCGGAGGCCATCCTCCGCTACGGAACGGAGACTGCGAGTCTCGAGGTCGGGGACTGAACCGGACGCTCGACCGCACGAAGGGAGGAAGCATGGAACTCGATCTCTCGGCCCTTGTCTACGTCGTGATCGCGATCATCCTGTTGGCGACGTTCTTCGTCGGCAGCTGCAACGGAACCTGCGGCTAATCAGGACTCGGGCGAGGGACCCGCGTCCGGAAGACCGAGGGACTCGCGCCAGCCTGGTTCGTATTCGGCAAACATGGACTCCGGGCACGCGATCCAGTCGCAAAGGGTCGCGAGGAAGCGGATGGGACCCAACTCGTCAAGCATATAGGACACGAGGCTCTCACCCACGGTGTACCTCGCCGCGCCTTCGACGCCGTCGACGAGGCGGTTGTGCGTGGCCCACTCGATGACCGCTTCGCGCTTTCGCGCGGCGTACGGCGAGCTCTCAGCCGCCCCCGCCGCGGCTTCGGCCATGCCTTCACGGATCAACGGCGGCAGCGCCAGCGGCTCGAGGTCCCGGACCTCACACCAGCTCCACTGGAACCAGTGCGTGAACTCGTGAATCAGCACGTCGTCCGCGGTATACGAGACGCAGACGATCGTCCGGTACCCCAAGCCGACTTCGCGGACCCACGGCTCCGACAGCGGGTACGCACGGACGAGCGGGCGGCAGAAGAACTGCGCTCCAAACGTGGCCGTCGCGCCGAGCGCGTCGTACATCCGCCAATGGCCGGCGAACGGGATCACGACGACGGGGGAGAGTCGAGCTCCCAGCCACACGAGGTTCGGGACGACCGTCTCGACGCCTGCCGCATCATCGACGATCGCGACCTCGTACGGCCCTTCGATTCGCAGTCGCCCCTCGGGATACACGCCGACCGGCCACCCGGAGGACGATTGCGGTGGTTCGTAGCCCCAGAAGCGGTACGCTTCCTCGGCCGCGATCTCGAGGCGTTCGATGAACCGCTCCGGGACCGTCAAGTACGTGTTCAGTCGGTCCGGCCAGGCTACGACGCCGTACCGCCACGGAATCAGACGGTACGAGGCAGGCTCCGCGGCAAGCACCGTAGGGCTCCATGCGACGACCAGAATCTACACCATGCACACCCAACGTGCCATCACGTACGGACTATACCCGCATCGTCTTGCCAGTCGAGGTGCGATCCGTGCCTTAGCCCTACCAGGGTAGAATGTCAGGCACGCTCGACCGTGAGACGGTCGCGCAACGTAGCCGATCGAAACTGACACCATCGGCGGCCCCACATGCGATGCGACAGGAGGCACTTCGTGAGATCCGTGCGAATCACCGTCATCCAGAAGCGCTTCGACGAGAAGCTCATCGAGAAACACATGGAACCGGACGCGGCGAAGTCGTTCACGCCGTGCAGCCACGAGATCGGGGACACGTTCGTCGTCGGCCGGCCGGTCGCCTGCCCCGAAGGGCTATGCCCGTGGGCCTGGCACGACATCGAATCGTTCGTCCGTATCGCCGCGTTCGACGGAAAGGTCGACGACTACCGCCCGAAGAACAGCTGGATTCGCTGTTGTAGCGATGCGTTTCGTCCGGTGACGTTCTTGATCGAGCCGTTGGAAGACTCCTAGCGGATCGCGCGACGAGCAAGAGACGAGGGCACCCTCGTCGCCGGCCGCTACGTTCCATTGCCTAACGCCGACCGATGGGCGAAGATCGCCGATGGTCGCCACCGTGGGACGCCCGTCGGCGCCTGAGAGGAGACGATATCGTGCTGGACAACGTACACCGGTTTACCTACGAGGACATCGAGGGCGCCGTGATCCGTGTACTGGATGACGAGGAGCTGACCCTGGACGAGTTCCTCGAGCCGGCGCACCGCCCCGTCGGCGGCAGCGCGTACCGCTTTGCCTACACGTGCTGTTATCTCCGCCACCGCGGGAAGCACATCCTGATCGATGCCGGATTCGATCCGGATACGCCACCCGGTGCGCTCGAATCGATCGGCGTCAACGCAGCGCAGATCGACCTCGTCCTGTTGACCCACGCGGATCGGGACCATGTCGCCGGGCTGCTGATGCCCGACGGCACATTCACGTACCCGAATGCCCAGCATGTGATCGGCCTCGACCTCTGGGACCATCTTCGTAGGCCGGAGACGCTCGAGGCGCTCGCGCAGCTCGGGGAAGAGCGCCAGGCCTTCTATCGGAAGCTCGTCCGCGCCTTCGACAGTCACCTCCAATTGGCCGACGGGGAGAAGCCGGTCGCCGCCGGCATCGGATACATCCCGTGCCCCGGGCATCGGATCGGCCACGGCGTCTACGAACTGCAGACGTCGGGCGCCCCCCTGCTGCACACCGGGGATGCGTTCTTCCATCCGCTCTTCGCCGAGCACCCCGACTGGCCGAACGTCACTGACTCGCTGCCCGATCAGGCGGTCAACAGCCGGCGAGCCCTCGTCGCACGGGCGGCCGACACCGAGGCGCTCGTGCTGAGCACACACATCCCGTTTCCCGGCATCGGACGGATCGAACGGGACGGGGATGGATTCCGATGGGTCGAGGGGCTATGAAGGGACAGCGGGAGCCGCTGGAGTCGCGGATCCACCTGTTCGTCCACGGCGGGACCGATGGAGCGTTGCTGAAGGTCCTCGACGACGATCCCCACTCGCTGAACGAACTCCTTCCCGAGGACCGCCGGCAGGCCGAGGACCACACCCTCCCGTTCGCCTACACCTGCTGCTACGTCCGTCATCGGGGGATGCACGTGCTCGTCGACGGCGGGATCGACGGCGACGAGGTCTCGGCCCAGCTCAACCTGCTCGGCGTCACGGCGGCGGACATCGACCTCGTCCTGATCACCCACGTCGATCGCGATCACGTCGCCGGACTGATCCTGCAAGTCGGCGACGGCGAGCTGGCCTACCCCAACGCCCAGTATGCGATCGACGCCGGGCTCTGGGACGAACTTCAAAAGGACGAGACGTACGAGGAGCTGCCGAAACACCTGCAGCGGCTGTTCAAGGCGCTGACCGCGCGGCTCGCCGACCGGGTTATCCTCTGCCGCGGCGAGACCGAGGTCGCCGACGGGATCACGTTCGTACCGGCGTCCGGTCACCGGCCAGGCCACGCCGCCTACGAGTTCGAGACCGACAACGCGCCGATCCTGCACGTCGGCGACGCCTTCCTTCACCCGATCTTCCTCGAGCACTTCGACTGGCCCGTCGTCGGCGACACGTTGCCCGATCAGGCGGTCGAGACTCGGATGGCCCTCGTCGAGCGGATCGAACGGACCAACCCGCTGTTGATCGCCACCCATTTCCCGTGGCCGGGCATCGGCAGGCTGGATGCCACCGGATCCACCGGCACCTGGACTACGACAGCCAGCTAACGTTCTTTCCCCCATCGCATCGGTTCCTCGATTTCGATACCATCGGAGTATGCGCATCGGAATCGCTCAGACGTCGCCTGTCTTCGGGGAGACGGAACGGAACGTCGCCGACGCGTTGGAGTGGATCGGCCGAGAGCAGGCCGATCTGTGGGTTCTTCCCGAGCTGTTCGCGTCGGGGTATCAGTTCGCGACGGCCCGCGAGTGTCGGGAGCTGTCGGAGCCGGTTCCGGATGGACCGACGAGCCGGGCACTGATCGCGTACGCGACCAAAGCCGGCTGCCACATCGTCGCCGGGCTGCCGGAGCGCGACGGCGATCGGCTGTACAACGCGGCGGTCCTCGTCGGACCGAGCGGCTTCTTGGCCTGCTACCGTAAGGTACATCTCTTCTATCGCGAGACGGAGCTCTTCGCGTCCGGCGATCGGTCGTTCCCGGTGGTCGACCTGGGATCGGCCCGCGTTGGCATGATGGTCTGCTTCGACCACCTGTTCCCGGAGTCAGCACGGTCGTTGGCGCTTCGGGGAGCCGACGTGATCGCCCATCCGGCGAACCTCGTCCTGCCCGACCTGGCGCAGCGGACGATGGCCGTTCGCGCGCTCGAGAACGGCCTGTTCACCGCGACGGCGAACCGGGTCGGCACGGAGTCGCGGACCGATGAGACGCTCGTCTACACCGGCCAGAGCCAGATCGTCGATCCCGGCGGGGAGATCGTCGCTCGGCTGTCGCAGACGGACGTCGGCGTCTTCGTCGCGGAGGTCGATATCGCGCGCGCGCGCGACAAGGCCATCACCCCGTTCAATGACAAACTGGCCGATCGACGGCCGGATCAGTACAGGCTTTGAGGACACGAGACCGAAGGGGGACGGGTTGATCGAGACAGGGATGACGAACGAGCGAAGCTGGACGGTCGAGCCGGAGCACCTGGCCAGCGCGTTCGGCAGCGGACTGGTCGAGGCGCTGTCGACGCCGACGCTGGTCGGCTTCTGCGAGGAGTGCGCCCGGACGATGGTCGATCCGAAGCTGCCGATCGGCCGCAAGACCGTCGGCATGTCGATTCGGATCGATCACCTGGCGGCGACGCCGCCCGGAATGCGGGTGACCGTGACGGCGGAGCTGGTCGAGATCGACGGCCGCCGCCTCCGGTTCGAGATCGAGGCGTACGACGAGATGGATCGGATCGGACGGGCCACACACGAGCGGTTCGTCATCGACGCCGATCGGTTCGACGATCGCCTCCGCCGCAAAGCGAAGAGAACGTCCGACGCGCCGGCGCGATAGATCTGCCCACTCCTAGCAACTCCAGCCACCTCACCGGATGCCCATGCGCTCTTCACAAAGAACACACATCTGACGGGCATCCTTCGTGTCGGCAGCAGAAATGCCGCTCTTCCGCTAAACCTCCTTGCGGATAGCCACCACACCGGCTGGGGAGGATCGAGGGAACCCTCGGAACTCTCCAGCCGAGCCTTTTTCGGGGCCCTCTTCAGCCGCCGCCGACCGGCGGCAGGATCGTCAGTCGATCCCCGTCGCGAAGCACCGTCTCGAATCGATCGCGGAACTGCACATTGCCGCCATTGATCAGCGCGTTGATGTTTCGCCGGATTGCGCCGTCCGCATCGAAGATCCGCCGTTCGATCGCCGGGACCCGTCGCACGAGCGCCTGCAGCGCGTCGACGACGGTCGCGCCGGCGGGAAGATCGAGACGTCGGTCGTCCGCATCGACCTCCCGCTTGAAGGAGAAGGCGATCTCGACCGAGACGTTCATCGATCCCTTGTCAGCTCCTTCGAGAAGCGGTTGTGGACCGGAACCAGGTCGAGGATCGATTCGTCGACCAGGCGTCCGTCACGAACGCGCCAGTCGCCGTTGACCATCGCGAAGTCGACCCGATCGGCGGCGCAGTGCACCACGGCCGCCAGCGGATCGGCGTGTGCGCCGGCGAGCGCGATGTCGTTCAGATCGAACGCGATCAGGTCGGCCGCCTTGCCGACCTCGATCGATCCGATCTCGCCCTCGCGGTGCAGGACCTGCGCCCCGCCCATCGTCGCCATCCGCAGTGCCTCGCGGGCGGAGAGCGCGTCGGCGCCGTACTTCACCCGCTGGAGCAGCATCGCCTGACGGACCTCGCGGATCATGTTCGACGTGTCGTTGCTCGCCGATCCGTCAACCGCAATCCCGATCTTGACGCCGTGTCCCTTCATCTCGGTGACCGGCGCAATCCCCGAGCCGAGCGTCATGTTCGAGCTCGGGCAATGGGCCATTCCGACCTTCGCCGCCGACAGCTTCGCGATATCCGAGTCGTTCAGAACCACGAGATGCGCGAACCAGACATCGTCGCGCAGCCATCCGAGTTCCTCCATCAGATCGACCGGTCGGAGCCCGGTTCGCCGCAGGCAGTACGCCTCCTCGTCGTGCGTCTCCGCGAGGTGCGTGTGCAGCAGCACGCCGGTTTCCTCGGCGAGCCGCACCGACTCCCGCATCAGATCGGCGGTCACCGAGAACGGCGAACACGGGGCCAGTGCGATCCGGAGCATCGCGAACGGTTCCGGGTCGTGGTATCGCTCGATCATCCGCCGGCAGTCGTCGAGGATCTCGTCCTCGCTTTGCACGACGGAGTCGGGCGGCAATCCGCCGTCCTTCTTCGACAGCGACATCGACCCGCGCGTCGGGTGAAAGCGGATCCCCGCCCGTTGCGCCCCCTCGATGTCGGCGGCGAGGATGTTCCCGCCGTCCCGCGGATAGAGGTAGCAGTGATCGGTCGTCGTCGTCGCCCCGGACAGCAGCAGCTCGCTGCAGGCGATCGTCGATGCGACCCGCATCGCCTCCTCATCGAGCCGCTTCCACCGCTCGTACAGGAAGACGAGCCAGTCGAACAGCTTCGCCTCCGCCGCGCCCGGCACGTTTCGAAACAGGGACTGATACAGATGATGATGTGTATTCACCAGACCCGGCAACAGGAGCTTCCCCGTTCCGTGAACGACCTCGTCGGCATCGATTCCGGCCGCGTCCGTCCCGATGTCGACGATCCGGTTCCCCTCGACGAGCACGTAGCCGCCCGCTAGTTCGCGCCCGTCGGGATCCATCGTCGCAACGAGCTCGAAGCCGGCG